>Ga0209257_1000487_pt1 | contig 71315 bp, 68 predicted proteins | sample AraplaCvi_mCL_r2_FD_184277 | JGI IMG/M metagenome (GOLD analysis project Ga0209257, IMG submission 184277) | Arabidopsis root microbial communities from North Carolina, USA - plate scrape MF_Cvi_mCL_r2 (SPAdes) (version 2) | ecosystem: Host-associated > Plants > Roots > Endosphere | place: USA...
TCTGGCACTGGCTCGTGGTCGGGATTCTCGTCCTGCTGCTGTTCGGCAAGGGCCGTTTTTCGGACATGATGGGCGATGTCGCCAAGGGCATCAAAAGCTTCAAGAAGGGCATGTCGGAAGACGATGTGCCGCCCGCCGCGCCGAAGCATATCGAGGGCCAGCGCGCTCCCGACCTGAGCGCGACGCCGACCCCCACCGCGGAAACCGAGAACCGCTGATTTCGGCCGTCTGCGGGATTGGGCTAAAACATGTTTGACGTTGCGCCCACCGAGTTGCTGCTCGTGGTGCTGGTGGCCTTGGTGGTTATCGGCCCCAAGGACCTGCCCAAGGCGATGCGTTTCGTCGGCAAATGGATGGCGAAGGCGCGCGGTATGGCGCGCCATTTCCGGTCCGGGCTCGACACGATGATGCGCGAGGCCGAGTTGGAAGAACTCGAAAAGCAATGGCGCGAGCAGAATGACGCGATAATGCGCGAATTTCCCCGCGTTGACGATGTGACCGCATCGCCGGCGGCAGCGACGACAACAGCGCCCGAAGCAACGACCGAGCCGGTGACCGAAGCCGAGATCGATCAAACGGCGGCTGCCACGCCGCCCGAAACGCACGCGATACCGCCCAAGGACGGTCCGCTGCCATGACCGACGAAACTCCGCTCCTGACCTCCGACGAGGATGGCGGCGGCGGCAAGATGCCGCTGCTCGACCATCTGATCGAACTGCGTTCGCGGCTGCTGAAATCGCTGCTCGCGGTCGGTATCGCCTTCGGCGTGTGCCTTTATTACGCGCGGCCGATTTTCGGGATTCTTGTCCAGCCGCTCGTCCGCGCCGGACAGGGGAAGCTCATCTATACCCAGCTGTTCGAAGCGTTTTTTGTCGAGATCAAGGTGGCGCTGTTCGCGGCGACGATGATCGCTTTTCCGGTGATCGCGAACCAGCTTTGGAAATTCGTCGCACCGGGGCTTTTCAAGCAGGAAAAGCGGGCCTTGCTGCCGTTCCTGATCGCGACGCCGATCCTATTCGCGATCGGCGCGAGCTTTGCCTATTTCATCACGATCCCGATCGCGCTGAAATTCCTGCTCGGCTATCAGGGCAATATCGGCGGGATCACGCAGGAGGCGCTGCCTTCGGTCGGAAACTACCTGAGCTTCACGATGCAGTTCATCATGGCGTTCGGCATCGCCTTCCTGCTGCCGATCCTGCTGATGCTGATCGAACGGTCGGGCCTAGTGACGCGCGAGCAGCTGGTTTCGGCGCGGCGCTATATGATCGTTGCTGCCTTCGCGATCGCCGCGGTGTTCACGCCGCCCGATATCCTCAGCCAGCTTCTGCTCGCGGTGCCTTTGGTGTTCCTGTACGAAATGTCGCTTCTCGCGATCTGGTTTACCCAGCGCCGACGCAAAACAGGCGCCGAAGAGGCGCCTGTCGAGCCTCTCGAAGAGGCTTAGGGTAAGTTACTCAAGATCAGTTGATGGCGTCGCTGCCCGCCTGACCGACCGACTCAATGTCGCGGCCCGCACCCTTCACCGTGTTGCAACCAGTGACCAGAAAGCTTGCCATCAGGGCGAGAAGGATTGCACGGAAGCTCGTCATATTTCTAACCTCATCTGGAGTTGACGCAAAATGGCCCGGCACGCTTCGAGGGGGGGGAGGGAATGCGGGCCGGGCCAATGTTGCTGAGCAGCGCTGCGGGGGGGCGATGACCGCTGCTCGAATGGGAAACGACCAATACCGCCGATAAGTTCCCAAAAAAAATTGCGATAATGAATTTTTTTTTGGAGCTTTTTGAATCGATTGGATTTCAGGGACTTGCTCTCAGAGAGTGGTCAATCCGCTGAGCACCGCGAGCCCCAGGAAGGCCAGAAAGCCCATGGAATCGGTCGTCATGGTCACAAAGATGGAACTCGCAACGGCGGGATCCTGATCGAGCCGATCGAGCAGCAAGGGGATCGCCACACCCGCCACACCCGCGACGAAGATGTTCACGACCATCGCTGCGGCGATGACCACGCCAAGCTGCGGATTTCCGAACCACAGGGCGGTCGCAGTGCCCGCGATCAGCGCGATCGTGGTGCCGTTGAGCAGCGCGATCTTCATTTCGCGCCAGATCGCGCGCCAGCTGTTCGAATCGGTGAGCTGGTTCATCGCGAGCGCACGCACGGTGACCGCCAGCGTCTGCGTTCCCGCATTGCCGCCGACCCCGGCAACGATCGGCATCAGCGCCGCCAGCGCGACCATATGCTCGATCGCGCCGCCGAAAAAACCGACGATCGACGAAGCCAGCAGCGCGGTGCCGAGGTTGGCGATCAGCCAGCGCACGCGCGCGCTGTATGTTTCGCGGATCGGTTCGTTGATGTCGCCGTCGCCGGCGCCCGACAGGCGCAGGATATCCTCGCCCGCTTCTTCCTGAATGATGTGGACGACGTCATCGACCGTGATCATGCCGACGAGCCGCCCGCCCTTGTCGACGACCGCGGCCGAGATCAGCGCATATTTCTGGAAGCGCAGCGCGACCTCTTCCTGATCCATGTCGACCGGGATCAGCGTCTGTTCGCGCTTCATCACATCGCTGATCGCGATGTCGCGCGGGGTGCGGAGGATCCAGCTCAGCTGGCAGGTGCCGACCGGGCGGTGCCGCGGGTCGACGACGTAAATTTCCCAGAAGTCGCTCGTGAGGTCGGTGTCTTCGCGTAACCGGTCGATGACGTCGCCGACGCTGACATGTTCGGGCACCGCGACCAGATCGCGCTGCATCAGGCGACCTGCCGATTCCTCGGGGAAGGAGAGGGCGTCCTCGATCGCGGCGCGATCTTCGGGTTCCATCGCCTGGAGAACGGCCTGCTGCTCGTCCTCTTCCATATCCTCGATGATCGCGACGGCGTCGTCGGTATCGAGTTCGGACGCGAGTTCGGCAACTTGCTCGGGCGCGAGGAGATCGATCAGTTCCTCGCGAACATAATCGTTCATTTCCGCCAGCACGTCGGCCGAGAGCATATCGCCGAGAACCGCGGCGAGCATGGGGCGCTCGTCGGCGCGCGCGAGTTCGAACAGATCGGCGATGTCGGCGGGGTGGAGTCGGCCGACGCGTTCGCGTGCGGCTTCGCTTTCGCCGGCCTCGGCCAACTCGATCACGTCGCGCACAAATTCGGGCTTGAGCCGGTCGTCCTCGTCGAGTTCGGTGTCGGTTTCGCGGGCCAGCTGTTCGCGGTCGCGGTCGTCGGCGATGACGATATCTTCCGGCGGCAGGGAATCTTCGCGTTTGTCCATCGCGCGGTCCTCCCTGACTATTGCGGCGTCCGAGCCTTCCCCTAGTGCTGCGGCCCGCCGATGGCAACGCCGCTGGCGCCTTTTCGCGATTTAATGCGTGGCTTTGGCGGCTCGCCCCGCTATGGGACCGGCAACTTAGACCGCAGGAGTTCTACCATGTCCGACACTCTCACCCTTTCGCTGTCGACCGGCGATGTTGTCATCCGTCTTCGCCCCGACCTCGCGCCGCAGCATGTCGAGCGCATCACCGGCCTCGCGAACGACGGCTTTTACGACGGTGTCGTGTTCCACCGCGTGATTCCGGGCTTCATGGCACAGGGCGGCGACCCGACGGGCACCGGCATGGGCGGCAGCCAGCTTCCCGACCTGCCGCAGGAATTCAGCAGCGAACCGCATGTCCGCGGCGTTTGCTCGATGGCGCGCGCTCAGAACCCGAACAGCGCGAACAGCCAGTTCTTTATCTGCTTCGACGACGCGCGCTTCCTCGACAACCAATACACCGTCTGGGGCGAAGTGATCGAAGGCATGGAAAATGTCGACGCGCTGCCCAAGGGCGAGCCGCCGCGTGAGCCCGGCAAGATCGTCAAAGCGACCGTCAGCTGATTTAAGAAAATCCCCGCTTCGGCGGGGATTTTTTTCTTAGTCGCCGATAAAACCGTTCAGCCGCTCGCATGCGGCGATCCAGTCGGCCTTGAACTCCTGAACGACCTGTCCGGCGCCCATCGCCTCGTTCATCAGGCCGACGCCCTGGCCCACCCAGTAGGTCGCGAGCGCCTTGGCGCCTTCGTGGCCGCCTTCGGACAATTTATCGACCTTGCGCAACGCGGGTTCGCTGACCAGCGATTGCAGCGGCATCGGCAGGGGTTTGGGCGCGCCCTCGGCTTCCCACGCGTCGGTCCACGGCGAGCGGAGCTGGCGCGAGGGTTTGCCGGTGCGGCTTTTCGATCGCACCGTGTCACGCGACGAGGCGGCGAGCATCTTTTCCTTCACGACCGGATTCGTTTCGGCCTCCGCGGTGGTGAGCCATACCGAACCGGTCCACGCACCGTGCGCGCCCATCGCCATCGCCGCGGCCATCTGCCGCCCGGTGACGATCCCGCCCGCGGCGAGGATCGGGGTGTTTGCGCCGACGGCTTCGACCGCGGCCGCAACCTCGGGCACCAGCACCATCGTTGCGACCTCGCCGCAATGGCCGCCGGCTTCGCCGCCCGCAACGACGAGGATGTCGACGCCCGCGCGCACCTGCGCCAGCGCGTGGTCGCGCGTGCCTACGAGCGCGGCGACCGGGACATTATGCCGCTTGCCGAGTTCGAGCATCAGCGGCGGCGGGACGCCCAGCGCATTGGCGATCAGGCCGATCGGGTGGCGGAAGGCGACTTCGAGCAAGCGCGCGGCGCCGTCGTCGCTCATATTGTCGCCAAGGCTGCTGCGTACCGCGCCGGGTAGCGCGATATCGCTGCCGTCGACGCCATGCTTCTCCAGCAGACCGGAAATAAACGCCTTATGTTCGTCCGGAATCGACGGAGCTTCGCGCTGCACCTCGCCCTTGCCGGCGAAGCTGTTGGGGACGATCAGGTCGACGCCATAGGGCCGCCCACCGATATGTTCGTCGATCCAGGCGAGTTCTTCCTCGAGCCGTTCGGGCGGCAGCGAGGCGGCGCCGAAGACGCCCATGCCGCCGGCTTTTGAGACCGCGACAACCACGTCGCGGCAGTGCGAAAAGGCGAGCAGCGGGAATTCGATACCGAGCATCGCGCAGATAGGGGATTGCATGGGGACCTCTCCATTTATCTATTTGCACACATGTCAGCGCCAGTTGACGTAAACGTCAAGTTGATTTGCTCAGCGGGCTGATTATCGCAGGTGCATGACCCAATTTTCTCTGCCCGATTTCGACCTTGATGCCTTTGTCCGCGCCACCTTGGCCGAGGATCTGGGGGCGGGAGGCGATATCACCTCGATGGCGACGATTCCCGCCGACGCGCGCTTTGGCGGGGTGATGGACAGCCGTGATGCGATTACCGTTGCGGGCCTGCCGATCGCCGAACGTTTCTTTCGTGCGCTGGAACCGGCCATGGAGATTGAGATATTGGTCGAGGAGGGCGCACAGGTGCCGTCCGGAAGCGACCTGATGCGGGTGTCGGGCAATGCGCGCGCTATGCTCACCGCCGAGCGGTCGGCGCTTAATACTGTGCAGCATCTGTCGGGCATCGCGACGATGACGCGGCAATATGTCGATGCGCTCGCCGGGACCGGCGCGACCTTGCTCGATACGCGCAAGACGATCCCGGGGCTGCGCGTGCTGGAGAAATATGCGACGCGGATGGGCGGCGCCAAGAATCATCGCATGGGCCTGTGGGATGCGGCGATGATCAAGGATAATCATGTGGCAGTCGCCGGTTCGGTCGAGGAAGCGGTGCGCCGCGCGGTCGCTGCCGGCATCGAAAGCATCATCGTCGAGGTCGACCGTGTGACACAGGTCGAACCCGCGCTGAATGCCGGTGCGACGCACCTGCTGCTCGACAATATGGACCTTGCCGAACTTCGCGAATGCGTCGCGCTGGTTGGCGGCAAGGTGCCGACCGAGGCATCGGGCGGGGTACGGCTCGATACGATCCGCGCGATCGGCGAAACGGGCGTGACCTATGTGTCGGTCGGGCGGCTGACCCAGTCGGCGCCGGCGGCGGATATCGGGCTCGATTTTGCGCTGGCTTAGGAGCGCAGCCCTCGGACTGGTGTTCGCGCCAGCGGTCGCGCAGGCGCAGGCATTGGCGTGCAACATTCCCGATCGTATTTCCGTCCCGCGGCTCGAACAGCCGAAGCGCGGCGAACCCGTCCGCAATCCTGCGATCACCGGCTATCTGTTAGCGATGAGCTGGTCGCCGCAACACTGCGCCGACGTGCGGAACCCGCGCGATGCGCGCGATCGTTTTCAATGTTCTGGCGAGAATGGCCGTTTCGGGTGGGTGCTCCACGGGCTGTGGCCCGAAACCGATGGTCCCGGCTATCCGCAATGGTGCCGCCCGGCGAAGATTGTGCCGCAGCCGGTGCTGAAAAAGCATATGTGCATGACGCCGTCGGCGCAGCTGTTGCAGCACGAATGGGCGAAGCATGGGACGTGCATGAGCCCGAATCCCGCAGCTTATTTCCGTTCGGCAGAGCTTCTGTTTCGTGCGGTGCGCTTTCCCGACATGAAAAAGCTGGCGGCAAAACCGCAGACGGCGGCGAGCGTCCGCCGGGCCTTTGCGGCGGTCAATCCGGGGGTGGCCGCGCCGATGATCGCCGTGTCGGCCGACAAGCAGGGATGGCTCAGTGAAGTGCGCTTTTGCTTGGGTCCGCGTATGAAGCCGGCGAAGTGCAAACCATTTCAAAGCGGCGCGAAAGATGGCCGCCAGATCCGCGTCCGCACTCCCTCCGTGTTAAGGTAAATTGGGCAAAACGTGCCATGACGGGACGTCGCCGCGTTAACACTCTTTTAACCTTACCGACTCGTTAAGATCGTCCTAGCTTCGGGGCATGGACTCGAAGCATCGTCTCGACATTCGAACCCGCGTTCGCGAATATGGTTCGCGGCGGCTGACCATCGCACGGCTGAGTGCGCCGGCGGACTGGCAGGGCGAATTGCGAGCCGCGCTGGCAGCGCATCGCGAGCCCGCAACAATCTTTTCGAACAATGACTTCCGGCTGTTTCTTCAGAGCTTCGCGATCTTCTTTACCGCGGCGATGATGTTCCTGATCTAGGAACGCGATCAATCGCAGGCGCGATGCAGCTTTTGAGCGAGCCAGGCCGAGACCAGGCACATCGCGGCGCTCATCAGCAACTGATCGACTGTGCCTACACCCGCGAACCCCAACCCCATCGCGAGCAGCGAGCCCGCGACCATCGCGCCCGAATTGACGATATTGTTGGCAGCAACGGTGCGCGCCGTCTGGTCCTTGGGCACCGTCGTGGTGAGGAAGGCGTAGAGCGGTACGACGAACATGCCGCCGCTGACCGCGATGCCGAGCAGGCTGAGGAGCAAGGGGATGACGCGGTCGTGCGCGAGGAAGCCGCCGATGTCGTAGAGCGCCCCGGCGGGTTCGGTGCCCCAGTTTCGGCAAACCCAATAGAAGGCAACGACGAACAGCGCCATCACGATTACGCTCGCCGGGCTGTAGCGCGCGGAAACCTGCCCCTTGAGCAGGCGGTTCACCGCGACCGATCCGATCGCGATCCCGATCGAGAAGACCCCCAGGAAAAGGCTGGCGACGCTCTTGTCGGCGTGAAGGATATTCTTCGCGAGTGGCGGGAACTGGATGAACAGCACCGCGCCAATCGTCCAGAAAAAGCTGATCGAAAGGATCGCGAGGTAGAGGCGGGGAATATGCATCGTCCCGCGGACGAGTGCGACCGACGAACGGATGATATGCCAGTCGATGCCGGTTTCTTCATGTTCGGGCGGCGCGGGCGGGACCTTGCGCGCGGTCCAATAGCCGATTGCGGCGACGAGGACGACGCCGAGCGCGGCCCATTCGACGTCGATGACCCCGGCGAGGATTGTTCCGGCGAGGATCGCGATATAGGTGCCGGCCTCGACGAGCCCGGTGCCCGCCAGCACTTCGTCATTCTCGAGATGTTGCGGCAGGATCGCATATTTGATCGGGCCGAAGAAGGTCGAGTGAATCCCCATCGCGAACAGCGCGAGCATCATCAGCGGGATCGCGACCAAGTGCACGGCGAAGCCCATCCACGCGAGCACCAGCCCGGCGCCGCCGACGAACATGATCAAAATCTCGCAGAATTTGACGATGCGGATGATGCGCGCCTTGTCACGCGTGTCGGCGAGTTGGCCCGCGAGCGCCGAGAGCAGGAAGAAGGGCAGGATGAACACGCCGGTTGCCACGGCGCTGAACAGGGTTTCCTGCTCTTCGCTGTTGAACACGCCATAGACGACGAACAGCACCATCGCATTCTTGAACAGATTGTCGTTGAACGCGCCGAGCAGCTGGGTGACGAATAAAGGCAGGAACCGGCGTTGCTTCAACAGCGCAAAGGTGCCCGTCATGCGTGATCCCATCTTGTCTGTTTAGCTCTGTCACCACGCAGGCCGCGGGCAATTCGGTTGTCGCCCGGGGGACTTATCGGCTAGGGCGGATGCGGTCAAAGGTCATTTTGTTACAAGCGCGCCGTGCCGGCGGGAATCAGGGGTCATGCTCAGTCTTCCGAACATCCTGACATTGTCGCGAATCCTCGCGGTGCCGATCCTGCTGTTCCTGCTGTGGCCGGGGGTGGTCGAAGGATCGCACCAGCCAAAGCCGATCGATTATGCGCTCGCCTTCGGCCTCTATTGCCTGATGGGCATTACCGATTATTTCGACGGCTATGTCGCGCGCTCGCGCGGGATCGTGTCGCGGCTGGGCGCCTTCCTCGACCCGATTGCCGACAAGATCATGATCGCGGCCGTGATCCTGCTGCTCGTCTTCACGCGCGACATCACCGGCTATCATGTTATCGCGGCACTGATGATCCTGCTGCGCGAGATCATTGTGTCGGGTCTCCGCGAATTTCTCGCGACGCTGCAGGTGTCGATGCCGGTGACGCAGCTCGCCAAATGGAAGACGACGTTCCAGCTTGTCGCTTTCGGCGCGCTGATCCTTGCCGGCGCGCTCCCTGCGATGGAATGGATCAAGACCGTCGGGCTTGCCTCATTATGGGGCGCCGCGGTGCTGACGCTGATTACCGGCTGGGACTATCTGCGCGTCGGCCTGAAACATATGGATTGAGCGTTCGATGGCGTTGAACATCGCCTATTTCGCTTGGGTGCGCGAACGGATGGGGATCGCCGATGAAGTGGTCGACCTTCCTGCGGGCGTTGCCGACGTCGGCGCTCTGGTCGCCTGGCTCGCGGCACGCGATGCGCGGGGAAAAGTCGCCTTTGCCGAACCACATCGCATTCGCGCCGCGATCGACGGGGTGATGATGGGCCCGGAGGCGCCGCTTTCGGGGGCAAAAGAGGTCGCGCTGTTCCCGCCGGTGACGGGCGGATGATCCGCGTCGCGGTTCAGCCGGGGGCGATCAATGTCGCCGCTGAACTCGACCTCCACGACGCGGGCGGGCATGGGGCGAGCGCGAGTTTTATCGGGCGGGTGCGCGGCGACGATGATCTGACCGAGCTGTTTCTCGACCATCATCCCGTCATGACCGCGGCGGGGCTGGCCGATCTGGCGCATGCCGCGGCCGATCGCTGGCACCTTTCGGCATTAACGGTGATCCACCGTGTTGGCGCGATGGTTCCCGGCGAGACAATCGTTCTGGTGCTGGCGAGCAGCGCGCACCGCGCCGAGGCGCTGGCGGCGTGCGAGTTTCTGATCGATCGGCTGAAGACCGACGTCATGCTGTGGAAACGTGAGACCTTCGCCGACGGGCGCGTGCTGTGGGTCGAACCGCGCGAAGGCGATCAGGCGCGCGCGGAGAAATGGGGCGCCTAATCCCCCTGATGCTTGCGGAAAATATCGGCGAGCATTTTAAATTCTTCGGCCCGCGGGCTGCCCTTGCGCCAGACGAGCGCGATCGTGCGCCAGTCGTGATCCGAATCGAGCGGACGCGTGTCGATGTCGGTATGGTCGAGGATGCCGGCTTCGATCGCCATTTGCGGCAGCATCGTGATGCCGAGCCCGTTATCGACCATCTGGACGAGCGTGTGCAGCGAGGTTCCCATCATCCGGGCGCCGGCGCGCAGTTCGGGCCGGTTGCAGGCCGCGAGAACATGATCCTTCAGGCAATGCCCGTCCTCGAGCATCAGCATCTGCGCGGGATCGATCTGGTCCGCGCTGACCATCGCGGGCAGGTCCTCGGACTGGTCGCCGGGGAAGGCGACGAACAGCGCGTCGTCGAACAGCGCCTCGCTCTCCACATCGCCGCATGCGTAGGGCAGCGCGAGGAGGACGCAGTCGACGGTACCGTGATGAAGCGATTCGCACGCCTGCGCGCTTGGTTCTTCGCGGAGGAAAAGCTTGAGCGACGGGCGTTCCTTGCGGAGGCGGGGGAGCAGGCCGGGGAGGAGGAAGGGCGCGATCGTCGGGATGACGCTCATCCGCAGTTCGCCGACGAGCGGTGCGGCCGCCGCGGCGGCCATGTCGGCGAGTTCCTCGGCTTCGCGCAGCACGCGGTGCGCCTTTTCAACGATCGCGTTGCCGAGGCCCGTGAAGCGCACGACGCGGCGCGTGCGTTCGACGAGCGTCTGCCCGAGCAAAGTTTCGAGCTCGCGAATCCCCGCCGACAGCGTCGATTGGGTGACGTTGCACGCGTCGGCGGCACGCCCGAAATGGCCGTGTTCGTGGAGCGCGACGAGATATTGCATCTGTTTCAGCGAAGGCAGGTAATTGTGCATTGATCGGATGTAGCAATTATTGAGAGCGTTTTGAACAAGTTTGCCGATTAAAATTCGCCGCCATTATGGCGGCGTCTGTTGCCGTTTTTCGCGCCGCCATGATAGCTATCGCCGATCATCCGGCGCGGAGGGGCGTATGGCAGTTTCCCGTTTTCTGATCGGCGGCGTCGCGAGCGCGTTGATGCTGACCGGCGGCCTGTTCATGTGGAAGGGCTATACGCAGATCGCCGAGGAAGAGGTGCTTCCCGACCCGCCGCCCGCCTTGCCCGCGATCCCGGTCGCGGCGGCGGGAGCGCCCAAGCGCGGTCCCGCGCCGCCTGCGCTGCCAGCTGCGAAAGAAGCATCGCGCGAGGAACGGCGGTTCAACCGCTTCGATCGCGACCGCAACGACCGGATCAGCCGGGTCGAGCTGATGTCGTCGCGCACCGCGGCGTTCCGCAAGCTCGACAAGGACGGCAACAATCTGCTGACCTTCGAGGAATGGGCCGCGGCGACGGGGCAGCGCTTTGCCGGCGCCGATGGCGACAAGTCGGGCGACCTGACGCGCGTCGAGTTTGCCACGACGGCGCCGAAACAGGCAGCGAAGCCCAGGTGTAGCTGTTAGGCGGCAACCCCGTCGGCGACTTTGATCCACTCGGCGAGCGAGGCGCCGGCGCGCGCGGTGTACCCAAGTTTGCGGTCCTTCTTGCGCACATCTTCGGCGAGCGGCGGGAAGAGGCCGAAATTGACGTTCATCGGCTGGTAGCTCGCGGCATCGGCGCCGCCGGTGATATGGCCGAGCAGCGCGCCCAGCGCGGTTTCGGGCGGGGGCGGGGGCAGGGCGCGACCGCCAAGCTCGGCGGCGGCGAAGCGTGCGGCGACCAGGCCGATCGCGGCGCTCTCGACATAGCCTTCGCAGCCGGTGATCTGCCCCGCGAAGCGGATGTGCGGTGCCGATTTGAGGCGGAGCTGCGCGTCGAGTAGTTCGGGCGAACGGATGAAGCTGTTGCGGTGGAGGCCGCCAAGGCGCGCGAACTCTGCTTTCTCGAGCCCGGGGATGGTGCGGAACAGCTCGACCTGTGCGGCGTGCTTCAGCTTGGTCTGGAAACCGACCATATTCCATAGCGTGCCGAGCGCATTATCCTGCCGGAGCTGGACGACCGCATAGGGCCAGCGCCCCGTCCGCGGATTGTCGAGGCCGACGCCCTTCATCGGGCCGAAGCGCAGGGTTTCGGGGCCGCGCTCGGCCATCACTTCGATCGGCATACAGCCTTCGAAATAGGGCGTGTCCTTTTCCCAGTCCTTGAAGTTGGTCTTGTCGCCGTCGACGAGGCCCTGGACGAAGGCGTGATACTGCTCCTTGTCCATCGGGCAATTGATATAGTCCTTGCCGTCGCCGATCGGCCCGACTTTGTCCCAGCGGCTGGCCATCCACGCGATATCCATGTCGATGCTCTCGCGGTACACGATGGGGGCGATGGCGTCGAAAAAGGCGAGGGCGTCCTTGCCGGTTGCGGCGCCGATGCTCGAGGCGAGGCCGGCGGCGGTGAGCGGGCCGGTGGCGACGATCGTCAGGCCCTCGGTCGGCAGCGTGTCGATGCGTTCGCGGACGATGGTAATGTTCGGGTGATTTTCGAGCGCATGGGTGACGCCGCCCGAGAAGAGGTCGCGGTCGACCGCGAGCGCCGAACCTGCGGGCACCTTGTGAACGTCCGCCTCGCGCATGATGATCGAGCCGAGGGTGCGCATCTCGCGGTGGAGCAGGCCGACCGCATTGCTGTCGCCGTCATCGCTGCGGAAGCTGTTCGAGCACACCATCTCTGCCAGCGTGTCGCCCTGATGCGCGGGGGTCATATCGCCGCCGCCGCGCATTTCGGAGAGGCGGACGCGAAAACCGGCCTCGGCGAGTTGCCACGCCGCTTCGGATCCGGCGAGACCGCCGCCGATGATGTGAATGTCGTAGCTCATTTACCGTATCCGTTGACTTGCATGGGGTGGGCCGCGCACTAGGCCCGTTAGACACAAGATGCAAAGGGGCGGATGATGAGTGGGGATCAGGGCTGGGATCGGGCGCGCTGGTTGTGGCTGCTGGCGTTGGCCGGCGGGATCAGCTTTTTTGCTGCCGTATATTTGCGGCTCGATGGTCCGGCGATCTGGGCGTGGAAGACGAGCGGTGTCGCTTTTCTGGCGCTGTGGGCGGCGGCGAATGCGCGCGAGAAGCATGGCTGGCTGATCGCGGCGGCGCTCGGTTTCGGCGCGCTCGGCGACTGGCTGCTCGATGCGAAAGGACTTGAGACCGGCGCGGTGGCGTTCGTCATTGGGCATATCATCGCGATCACCCTCTATCTCAAAAACCGGCGCGCGCAGACGACGCCATCACAGCGCCTGCTCGGCTGGCTGACGATGCCCGCGACGCTGGTGATCGTTTGGGCGATGCTGAGCCCCGCGGCGGGCTGGTGGCACGCGGCAGTCTATTCGCTGTTCGTCGCCGCGATGGCTGCGGCCGCATGGACGAGCCGCTTTCCGCGCTATCGCACCGGGATCGGCGCGATGCTGTTCCTCGCAAGCGACCTGTTCATTTTTGCGGGCGAGGGCGGCGTGCTGTCGAAAAATGTCACATTCTGGCTCGTCTGGCCGCTCTATTTCGGCGGGCAGGCGCTGATTGCATGGGGCGTGGTGAGCACGCTGGCGCAGGAAGCGAAAGCTTAGTCCCCACCGGCCGCGCACGAGGCGATCCACGCCTTGTCGTCGGCCTCCGGGCCTTCGCCGCCAAGGCTGAGGACTTTGGGCATCCCGGCGGCGGGGCGGGCGCCGGTACAGGAAAAAGGCTGGTCGCGGTCGGTGCCGTAGAGCCGGACGCCGCAGGCGTGGAGCGTCCGGTTCGAGTCTCCCCAGCCGACTTTTTCGGCACCTGCCGGCGCACGACCGGCGCAATATGTGTCGGTTTCGGAGCCGGGATCGCCGCAAATCCTGTCGATGCGCGCACTCTTGCCTTCGGCGGTCGCGATAAAGCGCTGCGTGTAATAGGCGTTGGTGGCGAAATCGCGCTGGACCCCGCAGACGCGCGCGCCCTTTTGCACCGTCAGCGTGTAGGAGCAGATGCGCGCGCCCTGATAGGTCTCGCAGCTCATCCACGCGCCATCAAAGGGTCGGGATGCTCGTTCGGGCGCTGCGCCGCCTGTCAGCAAGGCGGCGAAGGGGAGGAGGGCGAGAAAGGCAAGGCGCATGGCAGATCGCTTTCGTAAAGGAGTGCGGTCAGTCTATCCGCACATCCGCACGCGTGACAATGCCGGCGATCACACGCCGTGCCAATATTTCCCGTCTTTGGAAGAGGTTGGCGCCCTAACCGTCCCACGCGGCGATGGTTGTGCGGTGGAGCAGGCGGTCATAGCCGTCGTAGCCGCCGGTCGCGCGGTGAAGCAGCGAGCGGTTATCCCACATGATCAGCATGTCGGGTTCCCATTCGTGACTGTAGCGAAACTCTTCGCGGCCCTGCCACTGGATGAGTTCGTACAACAGCGGAAAACCCTCTGTATCGTCGAGGCCGTCGAAGCCGATGATATAGCCCGCGCATCCGAACAGACCCTTTCGGCCCGTTTCGGGATGTTCGCGGACGAAAGGATGGAGTTGTGTTTCGAGCGCCTCTTCGCCCGAACGGATGTCCATGCTGCGATCCTTGTCGGTTGCGCCGTACATGCCCGAGGGGGCGTAGCCGGCGCGCGCGCTGTGGATCGCCTGCAGGTCCTGGACGCGCGCGCGGAGATCGGCGGGCATCGCGTCGAGCGCGGCGTGCTGGTTCGCAAATTCGGTGTTGCCGCCGACCGGCGGGATAGTGATCCCGAACAGACAGGTGCCCGCGGGTGGGCGCTCCTGAAAACTCCAGTCGCTGTGCCAATTTTCGGCGAAGAGCGGCGCAGTCTCGTCGGCCTTGCGTTTGACCGCGATGATATGTTCGTGGCCGGGAATCGGACGGATGAAAGGATCGTCGCCGAAGCCGCCGAAATAGCCGGTGAAGCGCTCGATATCATGCTCGCTCATCTTCTGGTCGGGGAAGGCGAGGACATGATGGTTGAGCCATGCGGCGCGGATTTCGACGATGGTGTCGGCATCAAGGGGCTGGGTCAGGTCGACGCCGTTGACACGCGCGCCACAGGACTGGCCGCTGGGGGTGATCGTGAGGGTCATGGCGCGATGCTGCGCCGCTTGACCAGCGTGGTCAATCCCGCGCGGCAGGCCGCCCCAAAATATCGCCGAGCCGATGTTTGAGCCGGGCAATCGAACCGGCAATTCAGCGGGGCGCCATGTTTCGGATCCTAATCTGCCTGCGGGGGGCAAGGACGGAGAAGATAAATGTTCCTGCTCAAGAAATTGGCGTTGACGGCATTGATCGGTGCCAGCGCGCTGGCGGCGATGCCCGTGGAGGCCGACGCACGCGACCGGCACCACCGCCATGGCTATTATGGCCATCGCGACAATGATCGGTATCGCGATTATCGCCGCCACGACCGGCGGGATTACCGCCGCGATTATCGGCGTAGCCATTATCGCGACCGCGACTATTGCCGACGCGGCAGCGGAACCACGGGGTTGATCGTCGGCGGGGCCGCGGGTGCCTTGCTCGGCCGCGAAGTCGATCGCTACGGCGACCGGCTGCCGGGCACGATCATCGGCGGCGCCGCAGGCGCGCTGATCGGCCGCGAGGTCGACCGCGGCGGTCGTCGCTGTTAAATCGCCGCTAACCGTTTGGAGCACCTTGGCCGTCGCTGACGGCGGACAAGGTGCACCATGACGTCGGGATAGGGCGGAAAATTTTTTCACCTACGGACGAATTTGGGCGTAGAGGTCGTCGCTGCGGACGTGGTTCCGCGGTTCGAGGTGGAGACTCAGGTGAAGATGCTGATGAAGTTTGCCTTTTCGTTGGGCCTAGGCCTGTCGTTGGCCGTCATTCCGGCGCAGGGCATCGCAGCGCTCCAGCAGGGTGCCAAAGCCCCCGACTTCACGCTGAATGCCGCACAGGGCGGCAAACCCTTCAGCCTTTCTTTGAAACAGACGCTGAAGAAGGGGCCGGTCGTGCTCTATTTCTTCCCCGCCGCCTTTACCCCCGGCTGCACGATGGAAGCGCATCTGTTCGCCGAATCGAGCGATGACTTCAACCGGCTGGGCGCGCGCGTCGTCGGCGTCACCGCGGGCAACATCGAGCGCGTCGCGGAATTCTCCAAGTCGGAATGCCGCGACAAATTTGCCGTCGCGGCCGATCCGGGCGCCAAGATCGCGGCGAAATATGATACGCTGCTCCAACGCCCGAACCAGCCGACGATTTCTAACCGAACGTCGTTCGTCATCGCGCCGAACGGAACGATCCTGTTGAGCTACACCGATAGCAAGCCGCAGGCGCATATCGAAAAGACGATGGCGGCGGTGCGCGCGTGGAAGGCCCGGCAGCGCTGATCAGGATTTGAGGGAGGCGCCGATGTCGAAATCCGTCTTTCTGGACGATCTGGAGATCGGTCAGTCATGGCAGGGCGGTCCGATAGCGATGACCGAGGCGGATATCATCCGCTTCGCGCGCGAATATGATCCTCAGCCGATGCACATCGACACCGCCGCGGCGGCGAGCGGCCGGTTCGGCGGCATCATCGCCAGCGGATGGCACGTTGCCGCGGTCGTGATGCGCGATTTTGTTGAAAAGGCGCCGTTCGGCGACACGCCTCTTCTGGGTCTCAAGATCGACGATCTGCAGTGGCGTCTGGCCGTGCGGCCTGGCGATGTGCTCGACATCACGCGCGAGATCGTCGACATCGCTCGTTCCAAGAGCAAGCCTGACCGCGGCGTGCTGACGATGCGGATGACCGTCACCAATCAGGATGGTGCGGTCGTGATGTCGTTCGTCAATCTGATGCAGATGCCGACGCGACCCCAGTAGCGGATCGCGCCTGTCATTTCGGCGCTCCGCTGTAGCCGGCGGCTTTGCGCAATTCGCCTGCGTCCATGACATAGCCGTCGCTCACCACGGTCACGACGCGGCGGAGCGCGCCGAGATCGGTCGAGGGGTCGCCGTCGACGAGCACCATGTCGGCTTCCTTGCCTACCGCGATCGAGCCGGTGCGCTTATCGGCGCCGACGACGCGGGCGGCGACGATCGTTGCGCTCTGGATCGCTTCGGCCGCGGAGAACCCGGCCTGCTTGTAGATTTCGAGTTCGCGGATGAGTTCGATCCCCCAGCCGTCGGTGCCCGCGACGATCGTCACGCCCGCTTTGTGCAGCCTGCCGACCAGATCGACCATCTTCGCATAGCTTTTGCGGTAATCGTCGCGCGTCAGCCCTTCGATCAGCGGATAACCGCCGGCGGTGAATACGGAGCGTTCGAGGACGGGTGAGATGATGCCCATATAGGGAGCGTAAGCCGGCTGAGGCTTGCCGCCGTCCTGCGTCAACATGCCTTCGAAGATAACGATCGTCGGGTCGACGATCGTCTTCTTTTTCGCAAGGTCGGCGACGAAACCCGTCATCAGCGGCGCGTCGAGATCGACGTCCTTGAAATAGCGCGCGGGTCCCTCGACGCGTTGGCGCGTATTCGCCTTGTCGATCACCTCGCGCGGCATGGCTTCCATCGCGACGAAATTGAGATGGGTGAGTTCGTCGTAGCCCGCAGCGACCGCCTCGCTCGGCTTCATTCCGGCGGGGACGTGGCCGTGGACATGGAGGCCGAGCTTGTGCGCTTCGGCGGCGGCGGGGGCGATCCACGCGGGATTCATCGAGGTGTAGAATTTGACGCCCCACAGGCCCGCCGCCTTGACGCGGCGCACTGCGGCAATCGCCTCCTCGGGGCTGCTGACGACCTCGGCGCCCTGCGCCGCGAGCGGGTCCTTCTTGTCGATGATGACCGAGATGAAGGGCTCGCCCATCAGCAAGCTGTGATCGGCGCGGCGTTTCGTGGCCTCGATTGCACGGTCGAAGTTCGTGCCCGGACTGCGGAAGCTGGTGATCCCGTTCGCCATGTTCGAGAGTACGTCCCAATCGTCGCCGATGTGGAGATGGCTGTCCCAGATGCCCGGGACAAGCGTCTTGCCGCGCCCGTCGATGATTTGCGCGCCGGCGGGGGCTTTCAGCGAACCGGCGGCGCCGATAGCGGCGATTTTGCCGTCTTGGGCGAGGACAGCGCGGTTCGCGAGGAAGGCGCCTTTGTCGGCGTCGAACAATTGGACGTTGTCGAACAGCGCGGGGGCTTTGGCGGCGGGCGCGAGGAAGCGTTTGGCGATGCCGGCGACCGCTTCGGCCGTCGCCTTTTCCTGCGTGTTGCGCAGCTGTTTCAGCGCGCCCTCATATCCCGCCGGGATCACCGAAATGAAACTGATGTCGGCGAAATAGCGCTTATTCTCGTCGAGCCAGACCGGGTAGGGCGAGGGCAATATGCCGCTGACGAAGGCGAGCTGAACCGTCTTGGGACCGTCTGGGCCCTGGATCGTCTGCGTCGGGCCAAAGGTCATTCGGCCCTTGCCGCTGGGCAGGAAATTCAGTCCGGCATCGCCCGCTGCCGCGAGCGCATCGATCATCGGGGCGCTTGCGATGCCGACACCGCCCGCCGGGATGTACCAGCCGCCAGCAGCGGCTTCACCCGCATCATTCGTCGTTTTCCACGTGGCACGGCCATCGCGACGCGATATTCCTCGGCGGCATCGCCCGACGTGGTGACGCCACGGACGGTCAACGCCTCGATCGTGCCGCCGGGCGCGAAGGTCGTCACCTGATCCATTTCGGTGATCCAGCCGCGGAGTTCCTGCGACCAGCGATAGGCGGTGCGGCCGTCGGGAAGCTGCCAGCGCCACTGGTTGCCGTGCTGGCCGGCTTCGGACACGACGACATATCGCACCGCGTCGGCAGGAGGCTTGAGAAGATCTTCTTTAGGGACGGGCTTCGATTGCGCGGCGGGGGCGGCCGTTTCGTGCGCGAAAACAGGCGCGGCCGAGGCCAGAAGGGCGGCAATCAAAACGAGGCGCATCTATAATCTCCCCCAGGAACGGACAGTCAAAGCCCGATGGTGGTAGGAGCTTTCCAGCGCACGAAGCAAGATGCGACCAACGCCGACTAGCCTTCGACCAATGCGCCGATGAATGTGGCCGTCAATCGCGTCTTTGCAGGCTCACCACCGCATGGATCGGCAGTTCTGCATAGATGTGCGGGAACAGGTCGCCACCGCGCGCGGGTTCCCAGCGGATCGCGTCGCCGAGGCAGATCAGGTCCACCTCGGCGATCATCAGGCCGCTTTGGCCCGCGAAATATTTCGCGATCGTCGTCTCGATCTGCTCGGCGGTCGACAGGTGGATATAGCCGTCGGCGATATCCACTGGCGCGCCGCGGAACACGCGCTCGCGTTCGAAATCGGCCCATTGCTGTGCGGTGAGCACCTTGAAGGCCGTCGACGCGGTCATTCGGAGGGCGTTTCCGTGGTGGCCTCGGCTTCGGGCGCCGGTGCCTCGCCTTCGATGCCTTCGACCTCTTCCTCGTCGCTTTCCTCGATCAGCGCCGCCGAGACGACATGTTCGTCCTTGGCGACGTCGAACAGGCGCACGCCCGCCGAACCGCGCCCGATGACGCGCATCGAATCGAGGCCCATGCGGATCAGCTTTGCCTGATCGGTGACGAGCATCAGCTGATGCACCTTCGTGGCCGGGAAGCTCGCGACGACCGGGCCGTTGCGGCCGATATTGTCGATGTTGGTAATGCCCTGACCGCCGCGCCCGGTGCGGCGATATTCGTAGGCCGACGACAGCTTGCCATAGCCGTTGGCGCAGACGGTGAGGATGAACTCCTCGCGCGCGGCCAGCTCTTCCATACGGTCGGCGGGCAGCGTCGGCTCATTCTCATTATCCTTCCACGGCGCGGCGCGGAGATAGGCTTCGCGTTCCTCGCTGCTGGTGCCGACCTTGTGCAGGATCGACAGCGAGATGACCTCGTCGCCGTCGGCAAGGCGCATGCCGCGCACGCCGGTCGAGTTGCGGCTCTGGAACTCGCGGACATCGTCGCCGGCAAAACGGATCGCCTTGCCCTGACGCGTCGCGAGCAGGACATCGTCGCTTTCGTCGAGCAACGCGACGCCAATCAGCCGGTCGTCCTCGTCCTCGCCTTCGAACTTCATGGCGATCTTGCCGTTCGAGGGCACGTTGGTGAAGGCGTCCATGCTGTTACGACGCACGCTGCCCTTTGCGGTTGCAAACATGACGTGCAGCTTGCCCCATTCGGCCTCGTCCTCGGGCAGCGGCAGCACGGTCGAGATCGTTTCGTCCTTGCCGAGCGGCAGCAGGTTGATCATCGGACGGCCACGCGTTGCCGGCCCGCCCTCGGGAAGGCGCCACACTTTCATGCGATAGACTTTGCCGAGCGTCGAGAAGAACAGCACCGGCGTGTGCGTCGACGTCACGAACAGATTGGTGACGACGTCTTCGTCCTTCGTCGCCATGCCCGCGCGGCCCTTGCCGCCGCGGCGCTGGGCGCGGAAGGTTTCGAGCGGGGTGCGCTTGATATAGCCGTCGAGGGTGACGGTGACGACCATCTCCTCGCGCTCGATCAGATCCTCATCGTCGATGCCGTCGGCAGCGGGGGCGAGTTGGGTGCGGCGCGGTTTCGCGAACTCGTCGCGCACCGCGATCAACTCTTCGCGCATCACCGCATAGAGCTTTTCGCGGTCGGCAAGGATTTCAAGCAGCCCCTCAATCTCGCTTGCCAGCTCCTTGAGTTCATTGCCGATATCGTCGCGGCCGAGCGCAGTCAGGCGGTGCAGGCGGAGGTCGAGGATCGCCTTCACCTGGATTTCCGAGAGGCGATAGCTCGAACTCTCGTCCATCTCCCCGTCGATCGCTTCGACGAGGCGGATATAGGGCGCGATGTCGCCGATCGGCCATTCGCGCGCGAGCAACGCATCGCGCGCCGCCGCGGGGCTCGACGAACCGCGGATGATGCGGACGACTTCGTCGAGATTGCTGACCGCGACGACGAGGCCGAGCAAAATGTGCGCGCGGTCACGCGCCTTCGCGAGCTCGAACTTACAGCGGCGGGTGATGACTTCCTCGCGGAAGGCGATGAACGCCTCGAGGATCGTCTTCAGCCCCATCATCTCGGGGCGTCCGCCGCGGATCGCGAGCATATTGGCGGGGAAGCTCGACTGCGCCGGCGTGTGGCGCCAGAGCTGGTTGAGCACGACCTCGGCGGTTGCATCGCGCTTCAATTCGATGACGACGCGGACGCCCTCGCGGTTCGATTCGTCGCGGATGTCGGCGACGCCTTCGATCCGCTTGTCGCGTGCTGCCTCGGCGATCTTCTCGACGAGACCCGACTTGCCGACCTGAAAAGGGATCGCCGTCAGGACGATCGACTGGCGGTCGTTGCGGCCTTCCTCGATGACATAGGTCGACCGCATCATGATCGAGCCGCGGCCTGTGGCATAAGCGAGGCGCGCACCGCCCTGGCCGAGCATCATCGCGCCGGTCGGGAAATCGGGGCCCGGAATGATCGCCATCAAATCGTCGAGGCTGATTTCGGGATTGTCGATCGTCGCGAGCGTCGCGTTGATCACTTCGCCAAGGTTATGCGGCGGAATGTTGGTCGCCATGCCGACCGCGATCCCGCCCGCGCCGTTGACGAGCAGATTGGGATAGCGCGCAGGCAGGACGGTGGGTTCGGATTCCGACCCGTCGTAGTTCGGCTGGAAATCGACCGTATCCTTGTCGAGATCGCCGAGCAGCGTGTTCGCGACCTTGGCGAGACGCGATTCGGTGTAGCGCATCGCCGCCGGCGGATCGGGGTCCATCGAGCCGAAATTGCCCTGACCGTCGACCAGCGGCACGCTCATCGACCAGTCCTGCGTCATGCGCGCGAGCGCCTCGTAGATCGAGCTGTCGCCGTGCGGGTGATATTTACCCATGACATCGCCGACGATACGCGCCGATTTGCGATACGGGCGTCCGGCGACATAGCCGCTTTCGAACGCCGAATAGAGGATGCGGCGGTGCACCGGCTTCAACCCGTCGCGAACGTCGGGGAGCGCGCGGCTGACGATCACGCTCATCGCGTAATCGAGGTACGATGTCTTCATTTCATCGACGATGTTGATCGATGAAACGCCATCCTCGGACGGCGGCGTAGGCGTATTTTCTTCGGTCAAGACCCGGCCTTTTTTCGTTCTTTCGGGAGGTGGATTTGGCCTAGCCGATGGCAGGCGGAAAGGCCAGCGATTCGGTCATTTTTCCCATAATTTTTTGCGGGCGAAAAGGACGTGGAAAGTGAAAGAAAATAGGGTGAAGGCGTGACGTCATCGCGCGCGATTGCGGGGCTTGCCAATCGCTTCGTCGGCCCTAAAGCTTCGCGTCGATGACCGCTGCTCCAATCCCTCGGCGCCGATGGCCCTGATCGCGCTGGTCGGCGCTTCCGAAACGCTGCCAGACGGGTCGCTGCGCGCGCTCGTTACCGTCGCTGGCGAGACGCTGATCGAGCGGCAGGCGGCGCGCCTTTCCGACGTCGGGGTGACGCATATCGCCGTCGCGGTCGCCGCAGTCCCCGCGGAATTGCTCGCGACATGCGACCGTATTCGCCGCCGCGGAGTCAAGGTCACCCCCGTGCGCGCCGCCGCCGACCTGATGGGAATGGTCGAAGGCGACGACCGTATCATCCTCGTCGCCGATGGCCTGCGTGCCGGCGGGACGCATTATGCAGCGATCGCCAAGCCCGGATCGCCCGCGATCCTCGTCACCGGCGACACGCCGCTGACACAAATGTTCGAGCGCATCGACGCAACGCGGCGCTGGGGCGGGCTGGCGTGCATTTCCGACACGATGGTCGCCGAACTCGCCGCGATGCCGGGCGAGTGGGACATGATGCTGACGCTGCTGCGGCTGGCGGTGCAATCGGGCGCGCGGCGGCTCTATTGCGAGCCTGCGTTGTTCGAGCAGGGCGAGATCGCGATCATCGTCGATCGCCCGACCGCGGTACTTATCGAGCAATCGAGTCTGCAACAGGTCGAATATGGCGGCATGGGGCTCGGCCGCTCGGCGATCATGATGCCGCTGATCCGGCTTGCTGGGCCATTGCTGGTCAAATCGCCGACGACGGCGCGTTATCTGCCTTATGTTACCGCCTTATTGTGGGTGATCGTCGCGCTGCTCGCGGCGAGCGGGCTTGCGGCGGCGGGTGCGCTGGTTGCAATTTTCGGCGGGCTGGGGCTCGCCGCAATGCGGTTCCTGTCGGCTTTCCGCGCCGAAAGCGCCGCGCAGGACCGGACGCGCGAGGTGATCCGCACCTTTGCCTGGGTGCTGCTCGCAATCTTCCCATGGCTGCTGTCGCTCACCGGCCCGGCGCACAAGATGCCGTTGTTTTCGGAGGCCGCGCTGGCGCCATGCCTTGCCGCGACGATCCTGCTCGCGCGCTGGCTGTACGAGGATTCGGGCGAGCGGCGGCGGTTCCATTGGCTGCTTCCCGACGCCGATCAGGCGTGGATCATGCTGGCGCCGGCGCTGCTCTTCGGCTTTGCGCCACTGATGTTCGCGATCCTGCCGCTGCTCGCGCTGCTCCAGATATTGCTCTGGCTGCGGCTCGCCCGGCGCCCGGAGGCGCGGTAAAACAAAGATATTGAAGGTTTAAGGCCTATTAACGCCATCCTGTTATTGGCGGACGCGCATGATTGACTCGGTTTCCTCCCCCGGCATCGACCCGCCGTCGCCGACGCTGTCCGCGCGCCTTCGCGAACTGGCGGGCTATCTGGGCGCGCCCGCTGCCGGACGGTTGACCGAGGAGCAGCGCGCGCTGTCGCTCGGTATCGCCCGCCGGCTGGTCGTCGATGTCGCGGCGCGGCTTCATCCCGGTATCGATCCGGTCGGTCTGTGGAATGAATGGATGCGCGGCGGATTGCCCTGTGCCGCGCGGATCGCCGGCATCTGTTTCGCGCGCGCCGAGGAGCATCGTTGGCGCGAGCAATCAGCGCTGCGGACCAGTCCACCGCCGATCCTTGCCGAAACCGATGGGGCAATCGCCGATGCGTCCGCGGTGGGCGAGCCGATGTCCGACGTCGACCGCGCGTATCTGGCGCTGCAGATCGCCGACCGCCGCCGTTTCGACGCGCTGGGCAATCCCGCGCTCGCGGTTGCCGATCTCGATGGCGAGATTTTCCGTACCCTGCTTCTCGATATCGCCGCGTGGAGACTATCGGCGCTAAGCGGGGACACTGCACGCGCAGCTGAGCTGGGCGACGCCGTGAGGGTTGCGACCGAGCGGCACGTCCACGAACGCGGCATCGAACACGCCGGACAAGCCTATTACGAGATTTTGGGTTCCGCCTTGCCCGACGCCGCTGCTGCAGCGATCGCGCGCCACAATTGGCCGACGCTGATCGCGCTTGCGGCCGCCGCGCACCATCGTAGTTATAGCGATATGGCGATGACGCTGCTGACCGCCGAAAGCGCCGCCTTGCCTTCGCTGCTCGCGCCGCTGCGTCTCGATCATGCCGCGCTGGCGCCGCTCGAGGCCTCATTGACGATGCTGCCCGCGCGCGCGGTGGCCGATGCGAGCGGCGATGAGTGAGCGCATCATCCGGGGCCGGATCGACCGGTCGGGCGCGCTGGTCAGCGCCGATGCGCCGCTGCTGCGTCTGCAACAGCGCGCCGGGGCGGGGCTCGACAAGCCGCTGGCGCTGCCGCATCTCGCGCGGCTTGTCGCGCTGGCGCAGCGGCTTAACCGCGATATCAGTCGCCCGCTCTATGCCGCCGACGATCATAGCGACATCCACGCGCTCGTTCGCATCATACCCGATGCCGAGGGCGCCAGCCTCGAAATCAGCGATTGGCGCACGCGACCCGTCACGCAGCCGCAAGTGCCCGCGATCGCCGACAGCACCGCAGTACCGCAAAGCTGGACCTGGGAATGTGATCAGCATCTGCGCATCGTCGCGCTGCGCACGACCGCGGATGCACCGCCGGTGCCGGAGGGCTGGGAAGGGCGATCGCTCTCGGAACTGTTCGAGCTGCAACCCGACGAGGACGGGCGTTTCCCCGTACTTCGCGCGCTCGCGAGGCAATCGCGCTTTGACGGCCAGCGTGTACAGGCGACGGGCGCAACGATGACCTTGTCGGGTGAGGCGTTGTTCGACGCGACGGGGCGATTTACAGGTTTTCGCGGGCTCGCGGTCGTCGCCGACGCCCAATCGCTCGCCGAACCACCTGCCGCCGCTACGCTGGTCGACCCGGCTTTCGGATCGCTGCCGCTATCCGATCCCCAGTTCGGCCGCCGCATCGACGGTGCGCTGCGCGGTCCGCTCAGCCGCATCATCGCGACCGCGGAGACGATTTCGGGGCAGTTCGACGGACCGATCCGTGCGGATTACGCACGCTATGCCGGTGATATCGCGCACGCCGGGCGGCATCTTCTGGGGCTCGTCGATGACCTCGCCGATCTCCAGAATATCGAGCGCCCGGGGTTCAAGGCGGCGCAGGACGAAATCGACCTCGGCGACCTCGCGCGCCGCGCGGTTGGCCTGCTCGGCATGAAGGCCGAGGAAAAGGGCATTCGTATCGACGCGCCGCGCACCGACGATCGGGCCCCGGCCACCGGCGAGTTCCGCCGCGTCTTGCAGGTCCTGCTCAACCTGCTCGGCAATGCGATCCGTTATTCGCCCGAGAATTCGCAGATATGGATTCGCGTCGATCGCGAAGACGATCGTGCAACGGTCACCGTCGCCGATCAGGGGCAGGGGATCGACGCCGAGCAGCAGGCCGTGGTGTTCGAGAAGTTCGAGCGGCTCGGCCGCACCGACAGCGGGGGGTCGGGTCTTGGTCTCTATATCGCCCGGCGCCTTGCACGTGCGATGGACGGCGACCTGACGGTCGACAGCGCGCCGGGACAGGGCGCGCGCTTTACATTGAGCGTGCCGGCGCGCGACGGCTGAATCGAAACGGCGGCATGGTTGCCCATACCGCCGCTCGAAAACTTAGAGAAATTCGGCTTAGCGCTTGTCGACCGCGACGTACGGACGATGCGTCGGTCCGGTGTAGAGCTGACGCGGACGGCCGATCTTCTGTGCGGGGTCCGAAATCATTTCATTCCACTGCGCGACCCAGCCGACGGTGCGCGCGAGCGCGAAGAGCGCGGTGAACATCGTCGTCGGGAAACCGATCGCCGACAGGATCACGCCCGAATAGAAATCGACGTTCGGGAACAGCTTCTTCTCGATGAAATAGGGATCGTTGAGCGCCATTTCCTCGAGCTGCAGCGCGACCTCGAACACCGGGTCGTTGACTTTGAGTGCCTCGAACACTTCGCGCACGGTCTTCTGCATCACCGTCGCGCGCGGGTCGTAATTCTTGTAGACGCGGTGACCGAAGCCCATCAGGCGGAACGGATCGTCCTTGTCCTTGGCGCGCGCGATATATTCGGGGATCCGCTCCGGACGGCCGATTTCGCGCAGCATGTTGAGCGCGGCCTCGTTCGCGCCGCCATGCGCGGGGCCCCAGAGGCAGGCGATGCCCGCCGCGATGCACGCGAAGGGGTTGGCGCCCGACGAACCCGCGAGGCGGACGGTCGAGGTCGACGCATTCTGCTCATGGTCGGCGTGGAGGATGAAGATACGGTCGAGAGCGCGCTCGACGACCGGGTTGACCTCATATTCCTCGGCGGGAACGCCAAAGGTCATGCGCAGGAAATTGCCGGTGTAGCTCAGCGAATTGTCGGGATAGACGAAGGGCTGGCCGACCGAATATTTATACGCCATCGCCGCGATCGTCGGCATTTTCGCGATCAGCCGGTGGCTGGCGATCATGCGCTGGCGCGGATCGTGAATTTCGGTCGAGTCGGGATAGAAGGCGCTGAGCGCACCGACGACACCGCACATCACCGCCATCGGGTGCGCGTCGCGGCGGAACCCGCGATAGAAGGTCGCGAGCTGTTCGTGCAGCATCGTGTGGCGGGTGATCGTGTTTTCGAACGAAGCCAGTTCCTCGCCGTTCGGCAGTTCGCCGTTGAGCAGAAGGTAGCAGGTTTCCATGAAGCTCGAATGTTCGGCGAGGTCGCCGATCGCGTAACCGCGATGGAGCAGAACGCCTTCGTCACCGTCGATATAGGTGAGCTGCGATTCGCAGCTCGCGGTCGAGGTAAAGCCCGGGTCATAGGTGAAGGCGCCGGTCTGGGCGTAAAATTTGCGGATGTCGACGACGTCGGGGCCGACGGTGCCCGACAGGACAGGGCTGTCGACGGTCTTGTCGCCGAGGGTGATTTTCGCAGTGTCGGTCATATTTTGTTCCCTGTACTGACGGCGGGGAGAGAGAGTGGCTACGCCCCTGCCGGATAATGTTGCGCTGCGTCAAGTCGGGCGAGACTCACATCGCGTCCGAGCAACAACAGCACGTCGAAAATCCCCGGGGAAATGGTTCGGCCGGTTAATGCCGCGCGCAAAGGTTGCGCCAATTTACCGAGCCCCAGTTCGGCGGCTTCGGCTTCGGCGCGGACGGCGGCGTCCAGCTCTTCTATCGTCCAATCGTTCAGCCCGCGCAGTCGCTCAGTCACGGCGGCGAGCAGGCCTTCGGGCGAGGCCTTTAGCACCTCGGCCGCCTTTTCGTCCACTGGCAACGGGTCGGGCTGATAGAGGAAAATGGCGCCATCGGCGATCTCGTCGAGTGTCTTGGCGCGCGGCTTCAGCGACTCCATCGCGCGGGTCAGCAGGTCGCGGTCGGCATCGCCCAGCGCGCGGCCGACGAGCTTTTCGACGCGCGGCGCGACGAGGGCGGCGAGGCGCGCATTGTCGGCTTCACGAAGATAATGGCCGTTCAGATTCTCGAGCTTTTTGAAATCGAAACGCGACGGCGAACGGCCGACATGCGCGAGGTCGAACCATTCTGTCGCCTGTGCACGGCTGATGATCTCGTCGTCGCCGTGGCCCCAGCCGAGGCGGAGGAGATAATTGTTCACCGCTTCGGGCAGATAGCCGAGTTCGTCGCGATAGGCGTCGACGCCGAGCGCGCCGTGGCGCTTTGACAGCTTCGCGCCGTCGGCGCCGTGGATCAGCGGTACATGCGCGTAAACGGGCTCGCGCCAGTTCATTGACCGGATCAGCGCGAGCTGGCGGAAGGCGTTGTTCAGATGATCGTCGCCGCGGATCACGTGCGTCACGCCCATGTCATTGTCGTCGACGACGACGCTGAGCATATAGGTCGGCGTGCCGTCGCTGCGCAGCAGGACGAAATCGTCGAGCTCGGCGTTCTGGACGGTGACCTCGCCCTGGACCTTGTCGGCAATCGTTGCGGCGCCATCCTGCGGCGCGCGCAGGCGGATGACGTGCGGAACCGAGGGGTCGCCGTCGTCGCGGTCGCGCCAAGGGCTGCGGACGCGGAAAGGCAGGCGCTTTTCTTGCGCCTCGGCGCGCATCGCGGCGAGTTCGTCCTGTGTCAGGTAGCAGCGATAAGCTTCACCCTTCGCGAGCAATTCCGCCGCGACCTCGGCGTGGCGCGGCGCGCGCGCGAACTGGAACACCGTCTCGCCGTCCCAATCGAGGTCGAGCCACTGCATGCCGTCGAGAATCGCGTCGATCGCGGCGTCGGTCGATCGTGCGCGGTCGGTATCCTCGATCCGCAGCAGGAATTTGCCGCCGTGGTGGCGCGCGAAAAGCCAGTTGAACAGCGCAGTGCGTGCCCCGCCGATATGCAGGAAACCCGTTGGGGAGGGGGCAAAGCGCGTCACCACATCGGCGCCCGTCGCTTCAGGGCTCGCTGCTGCCATTTTGGTCTGGTTTTCGGTTGCCACTGCGGCCTCTTTCACTCAATTTGCCGCCTTCCGGGCGGGGATCGGGGGAGCCCCTAGCATGGCGACAAGGCTGCTTCAAACGCCCATTGCGCGAACGCGGGCCATGTATCGGTATTGCGTCGTCGATGGGCTCGAAGCGCGGCTTGAGGGCGAGCGCGAGCGGATCGGGCTATGGCTGCCCGTTGCGCTCGGCGCCGGCATTGCGGCGTGGTTCGCGCTGCCCGCCGAAACGCATTGGATCGGATTGCTGTTCTTGCTCACGGGCGGATTGTGCGCGGGGCTACTCATCGGCTGGCATAGCCGGATCGGGCGGTTGATCGTCATCGGATGCGGCGTGATGGCGGCGGGCGTTTTGCTGATTTGGGTACGCGCTATCTGGGTCGCCGCGCCGGTGCTGGCGGCGCCAGTCGTGACCGAATTTTCGGCGGTGGTCGAGCGCGCCGAGCCGCTGCCGGCCAAGGAGCAAATTCGCATAATCGCCCTGCCGCGGGGCCGGACCGACCTGCCGCCCCGCGTGCGATTGACGCTGAGCAGCGAACAGGCGGCGGACCTCACCGATGGCGAGACGATCGGCGTCAGGGCGCGGCTGATGCCGCCGCCGACGGCGAGCCTACCTGGCGGTTATGATTTTGCACAGCGCGCGTGGTTCGATCGCATCGGGGCGGTCGGGACGGTGCTCGGCGATGTTTCGCGTGCGCCCGGAACCGGGGCAACGACGCCGCCGCTGCGCGCGCGGCTCAGTGCGCATATTCACGACCAGGTTGCGGGATCGGCGGGCGGCATCGCGGCGGCACTGGTGACGGGCGATCGCGGCGCGATCAGCGAGGTCGACGAGGAGGCGATGCGCCGCAGCGGATTAGCGCATCTCCTGTCGATCAGCGGGCTGCACGTGACCGCCGTCGTCGGATTTGCGATGCTGCTGACGATGCGGCTGTTCGCGCTGAGCCGTCGCCTCGCGCTGGCGGGTTATGTCCTCCCGCTCGCAGCGGCGGCAGGCGCGCTTGCGGGCGGCGGTTATACGCTGCTTGCCGGCGCCGAGGTGCCGACGCTGCGCTCGTTCATCGCGGCGCTGCTCGTGCTTGTCGCTTTCCTGATGGGGCGCGAGGCGATGACTTTACGGCTGGTGGCGGCGGGGGCGCTGGTCGTGCTGATCTGGCGGCCCGAATCGCTAGCGGGGCCGAGCTTCCAACTGAGTTTTGCGGCGGTCACCGCGATCATAGCGCTTCACGAGAGCCGCCCGATGCAGAGCTTTCTGGCGCGGCGCGAGGAAGCGTGGCCGCTCCGGTTTGGCCGTGCCATCGCGGGCTTGCTGCTCACCGGGCTCGTCGTCGAAGTCGCGCTCGCGCCGATCGCGCTGTTTCATTTTCATAAGGCTGGTCTTTACGGCGCCCTAGCCAACGTCATTGCGATTCCGCTGACCACTTTCGTCATCATGCCTGCCGAGGCGCTGGCCTTGGTTTTCGATGGCATCGGACTGGGCGCGCCCTTCTGGTGGATTACAGAACAGGCGCTCGGCGCGCTGATCGGGCTCGCGCACGCGGTCGCAAACGCGCCGGGGGCGGTCGCCATGTTGCCGACCTTCCCGGGCTGGGGCTTCGCGCTGGCGATCTTCGGGGGCTTGTGGCTGTTGCTCTGGAATAGCCGCTGGCGGCGCGCCGGCGCGGTCCCGCTGGCCGTCGGAATGGCGGCGCTGCTCGTCCAGCCGCGTCCTGACCTCCTTGTGACCGGGGACGGCCGCCATATCGCCGCCGCGCTTCCCGATGGCACCTATGCGCTGCTGCGCGACCGGGCGGGCGATTATGTGCGCGACAGTATGGCCGAGGCCGCAGGGGTCGACGCCCCGCTCTCGGCGCTCGCCGAGCTCGATCATGTCGAGTGCAATCGCGATTTCTGCCGCTGGAGCCAAGGCGCAGGCGCGCGGCGCTACATCATCCTCGCCTCGCGCGGCCGCGACCGGATCGAGGGAGCCGACATGGCGGCTTCCTGCGCTGCGGCCGACGTGGTGATCAGCGACCGCTGGCTACCGCGCGAATACGTGGGGCAATGGATGACGATCGATCGCGACAGCCTGGCCGAAACCGGCGGGCTGGCGCTGTATCTTGGCGAAACGCCCGAAGCCGTCGCCACGCTTCGCGCAGGCGACGGCCATCCCTGGCGTTTACCGCACCAACTTAGTGGTAACGACGAAGCAGTCCCGACAGGCGACCCTGCACGATGACGCGTTCGGCGGGATAGCGCTGCGGCTCATAAGCCGCGTTTGCCGGATCGAGGCGGATCATCTGGCCTTCGCGGCGGAAATATTTGAGCGTTGCGTCCTGTCCGTCGACGAGCGCGACGACAATATCGCCTTCGCGCGCGGTGCTCGCCTTCTGGATCAGCGCATAATCGCCGTCGAAGATGCCCGCCTCGACCATCGAGTCGCCCGATACCTCGAGCGCATAATGTTCGCCCGAGCCGAGCAACGCGGCAGGAACAGCGAGATTGTTGTGATCCTCGAACGCCTCGATCGGTACGCCTGCAGCGATCTTGCCGTGCAGCGGCACTTCGATGACGTCGTTCGCGGCGATCGGCTTGAGCGCCGGCGGCGCCTTGCGAAGCGGGACGATATTGTCGCGATCGTTGCGCACGACAGGCTTTGCCGCTTCGGGCACCTTAAGCACTTCGAGAGCCCGAGCGCGATTGGGCAGGCGACGGAGAAAACCTCTTTCTTCCAAGGCGCTTATCAGCCGATGTATACCCGATTTCGATTTAAGGCCCAGCGCCTCCTTCATCTCTTCGAACGACGGCGAAATCCCGCTCGTGTCGAGCTTTTGTTGGATGAAGTGGAGCAGCTCATGCTGCTTTGCGGTCAACATCGGTTGTTCTCCATGATGTCAGTTCCGGACATATTGAGAACGATAGTGGAACAAAGCAGAACTTGTCAAGCGATGACAAGATAATCCGTGACGTCGCCTTCATCGCGCGGCGGTGCGCCGATCTCGCGGATCAGCAGCGCGTTCGCCGAGGCGAGGGGGAGGGTGCGGCCGCTCTCCTGCCCGATCATCGGCGTCAGGCGGCCACGTTCGAGTCGCGCGCGAAGATAGTCGCGGCGCGTGCCGCCTTCGGCGAGCGGCGCGGCTAGTGGGGCCCGATGGACAGCGGGCAGCGGCTCTTGCGCACCAGCGAGATGGCGGACGAGCGGCAGGAGGAACAGCGTCGCGGTGACGAAGGCCGACGAGGGATTGCCAGGAAGGCCGAGCAGGATTGCATCGCCGAGTGTTCCGGCGATCAGCGGCTTGCCGGGACGCATCGCGATCTTCCAGAAGTCGAGTTGTCCGCCTGCGTCGTCGAGCGCGCCGCGAACATGATCATGATCGCCGACCGAGGCGCCGCCGACGGTCACGATGACGTCGTGACGTCGCGACAACTCTTTCAAAACCTTGGCAAGTGTTTCGCGGTCGTCCCGGATATGATGTGGGAGGATGTGCCCGTCTACCTCACCCGCGAGCATGGCAGCGAGCATCGCGCCATTGCTGTCGGGGATCTGCCCCGGCGCGAGCGGGTGTCCGGGCTGGACGAGCTCATCGCCCGTAGTGAGGATTGCGACGCGCGCGCGCCGCCCAACCGCAAGCTGCCCTGCGCCGCTCATTGCCGCGGCGGCGATCGCGCCCGGGGTCAGACGCGTGCCTGTGGGCAGCAGACAGTCGCCCGCTGCGAAATCGGCGGCCTGCGACCGGATATGACGGCCGAGCGCGCCGGGACCGTCGCCGGTCAAATGCAGTATATCGGCGTCACGCGCGACGTCTTCCTGAACGATCACGGTGTCGGCGCCGCCAGGAAGCATCGCGCCGGTGAAGATACGCATCGCTTCACCCGGCCCGACCGCGCAGACGGGCGGGGCGCCGGCGGCGGCTTCGCCGATGACTGTCCACGGACCCGGAAGATCTTCGAAACGGATCGCATAGCCATCCATCGCCGAGAGCGGTGCAGCAGGCTGATCGCGCAAGGCGACGACATCTTCTGAAAGATAGCGGCCAAGCGATTCGGAAAAGGTGATATTTTCAACACCAAGCGGCGCGCGTAGCGCCATTAGCCGACCCTGCGCTTCCTCGACGGGAAGCAGCCCGCTCATTCCGCGCGCCAGTCGCCCGAGCGCCCACCGCTCTTCTCGAGCAGGCGGATGTCGCCGAGGATCATCGCGCGGTCGAGCGCCTTGGCCATGTCGTAAAGCGTGAGCAGCGCGACCGAGGTGGCGGTGAGCGCCTCCATCTCGACCCCGGTGGGTCCGATCGTGGAGGCCGTTGCGGTGACGGCAATGCCATTTTCTTCCCAATCGAAATCGACGCTGACCTTGGTGAGAGCGAGCGGATGGCACAGCGGGATGAGGTCGGCGGTGCGTTTGGCGGCCATGATCCCGGCGATGCGCGCGGTCGAGAGGACGTCGCCCTTGGGCGCATTGCCGCTGCGGATCGCGTCGAGTGCGTCCGCGGACATGGTGATGCGCCCGCCCGCGACCGCACGGCGCTGCGTGGCTGGCTTGGCGCCGACATCGACCATCGACGCAGCCCCGCTTTCGTCGAGGTGCGTCGGACGCGTCATGCCGCAGCGCCCGTGAGCAGCGTGCGCGTTGCCGCCGTGACGTCATCCTGGCGCATCAGGCTTTCGCCGACGAGGAAGGCTTTGACGCCGCTTTGCGCCAGTCTTTCGCAATCGGCGTGGCTCGCGATGCCGCTTTCGCCGACCAGCAAGGTGCCCGGCGGAACCAGCTTTGCGAGGCGCTCGGTGACCGCGAGGTCGGTTTCGAAGGTGCGAAGATCGCGGTTGTTCACGCCGATCAGGCGCGATTGGAGATGGGTCAACGCGCGGTCGAGTTCGGCTTCGTCATGCACTTCGACGAGCACGTCCATGCCGCGTTCCAATGCTGCCGCCTCGATCTCGCGCATCAACCCGTCTTCGAGCGCGGCGACGATGATCAGGATGGCATCGGCGCCGATCGCGCGGGCTTCGGCCACCTGCCAGGGGTCGACCATGAAATCCTTGCGAAGTGCTGGAAGAGGGCAGGCGGCGCGCGCCGCGATCAGATAATCCTCATGTCCCTGAAAATAGGGGGCGTCGGTCAGGACAGACAGGCAAGCCGCACCGCCGGCGGCATAGGCGCGCGCATGATCGGCGGGATCAAAATCTTGCCTTATCAGTCCTTTGGATGGCGATGCTTTCTTGATTTCAGCGATCAAACCGAAATCCCCCGCGTCGATCTTTGCCCGCAATGCGACGGCAAAGCCGCGCACGGGACCCGCGTCGATCGCGTCGAGATCGGAAAATGAACGAATTGCGCGGCGTTCGGCGACTTCGTCCGCCTTGGTCGCAAGAATTTGCGTGAGCTTGTTCATTTATACGCGATCCAGCAGTTGAGCAGTGCGTTGGCAAGGCCCTTGTCGATCGCTTCGGCGGCTTCCTCGACGCCTTCGAGCAGCGTTTCTGCCGCACCCGCGACAACGAGCGCTTCAGCGGCGTTGTAGAGCACCGCGTCGCGGTACGCACCCGGCTCGCCCTGGAGCAAGCTGCGCAGCGCCTTTGCGTTATACTCGGCGTCGCCGCCACGGATTTCTGCGAGCGAGCGTGTAGGAAGGCCGGCATCGGCGGCGACGCTGCGCTGCATCCGGACGCCTTCGGGCGTCACCACTGCAACCTCGTTGCCGCCAGCGAGCGAGAGTTCATCGAGCCCTTCGTCGCCCGAAATGACGCGCGAATGCTCGGTGCCGAGTCGGTGGAGCGCCTCGGCATAGACCGGGACGTAGGCGGGGCGCGCGATACCGACGAGTTGGCGCGAGACGCGCGCCGGATTGGCGAGCGGCCCCATCAGGTTGAATATCGTCCGGCGGCCGATCGCCTTGCGGATCGGCATGATGCGCTTCATCGCCGGGTGACGCGTTCCAGCAAAGAGGAAGCAGATGCCGAGGTCGGCGAGCTGTTCCTCGGCTTGCCGGTCGGCGAGCTCCATATCTAGGCCGAGCGCTTCCAGCGTATCGGCCGCACCAGATTTAGAGGAAGCTGCACGATTTCCGTGCTTTGCGACTGGAACCTCGCAGGCGGCGACGACGATCGAAACGGCGGTGGAAACATTCAGCGTATGATGTCCGTCGCCGCCGGTTCCGCAGACGTCGATCGCCCCTGCCGGCGCCGCGACGGGGATCAACCGGTCGCGCATCGCCTGCGCCGCGGCGGCGATTTCGACCATGGTCTCGCCGCGGTCCGAGAGTGCAATGAGAAACTCGGTGACCTGCTCATCGTTCGCGCCGCCGTCGAGCATCCTCGCAAAGGCGTCTGCCGCCTCGTCATGATCGAGCAGCGCCGACGGGTCCGGAAACGGCCCGAAGCGGCTCATGCCGCTTTCCGTTGGCCGACCGGCAACCCCGCGATTTTCAGGAAGTTGGCGAGCATCGCGTGCCCATGTTCCGTCGCGATGCTTTCGGGGTGGAACTGCACGCCATGGATCGGCAATTCGGCGTGGCGGAAGCCCATCACGGCGCCGTCGTCACTCGTCGCGTTGATGACGAGATCGGCGGGAATATCGACGACCTCGAGGCTGTGATAGCGCGTCGCCTGAAACGGCGAGGGCAGGCCCGCGTAGAGGCCGCTGTTGTCGTGGCAGACAGGCGAGGTCTTGCCGTGCATCAAATGGCCACGCTGGACGGTGCCGCCGAAATGCTGGCCGATCGCCTGATGGCCTAGGCACACGCCGAGCAGCGGACGCCGCGCGGCGGCGCAGGCGGCGACGAGGTCGAGGCTGATTCCGGCCTCGTTCGGGGTGCATGGCCCGGGCGAGATCAGGATTGCGTCGGCGCCGCTAGCAAGCGCGTCATTTGCGCTCAGCGCGTCGTTCCGTTCGACGCGCACCTCGACCCCCAGCTCGATCAGATAATGAACGAGGTTGAAGGTGAAGCTGTCATAATTGTCGATGACGAGGATCATGGGGGCGCACTAACGTTTTTGGGGCCGTGGGGGAAGGGATAGAAGCTTTTCGGCGGCCAATCCCTGCTTTTATTGGGCCATCAGCTTCGCCAGATCGTCCTTCCAGAATTTTGCCCAGGTGTGGGTGCCGTGGCCCTTGGTTTCGGGGCTGGCGGCGATCAGGATGAACCTTGCCGTCGGCAGGCGCGCGGCGGCTTTCTCGGTGATCCCATAGGCGGGCGGGTTGATGAAATCGTCGGCCGAGTTGATCCAAAGCATTGGCACCTTGATCTTTTCGAGGTCCGGCCAGGGATTGTAGGTTCGCGAGCTATCGAGCTGATAAATAACGTCGTTTGCATCATTGCGGCCATTGGTGCGCGCGAAGGCTTCGTCCTTGTATTTCTCGGCCGCCGCGCGTGTCGGATATTGCGCCTGCAGCGCATAGGGGTTGGCGCCCGCGATCATGGTCAGCGAGGCGGCGGCGCGCAGGCCAGCGGCGGGCGGATCGGTATAGTTGCCGTCCTTCCACAGCGGATCGGCCTTGATCGCGTCGATCGACAGCGTGCGCCACATGCGGTTCTGGCCCGCGATCTCGACGGGAAGGCACGCGAAGGGTGCAAGTTTCTCGGCGAAGTCGGGATGGGTTTCGCCCCAGACGAAGGCGTGCATGCAGCCCATCGAGGTGCCGAGGATCAGCTTCAGTTTCTGCACGCCGAGCTTCTCGGTGAGCATCCGATACTGCGCGCTGACCATGTCGTCATAATCATATTTGGGGAAAGCCATCCGCATCCCGTCGCTCGGCTTTGACGAGCCGCCGTGACCGATGTTGTCGGGCAGGATGATGTAATATTTCTGCGTGTCGAGCGGTTGGCCGGGGCCGAACAATTCGTTCGCGAACTGCGGCTGGAAAAATTGTTTTCCGCTGCCGCCGGTGCCGTGGAGGATCATTACGGCGTTGGTGACGTTGCCCTTTTTGTCGCGTTGCGGTGTCCCGAGCGTCGTATAGTGCATTTTGAGTTCGGGCAGCTTTTCACCCGTGGCAAAGGCAAAATCCTTGAGGATCGCGTCGCCTTCGACGGCACTTTCGACAGTCTGGCCATGGGCGGGTGTGACGCTGGCGAGCAGCAGGGCGAGCGGCGCGAGGAGCTTGTGCATGGCGGGACGCTAGCGCGCGGCCCGATCAGGTCAAGCTATTGCCCATACCCCGGCGTACCCGCGAGCCGCACCGCTTCGCGCGCGGCGGCGAAGAGCGCGCCGGCCTTGGCCTCGCACTCGCGCTGTTCATAGGCGGGGTCGCTGTCGGCGACGATGCCCGCGCCCGCCTGGACGTGCATTTCGCCGTCCTTGACGATCGCTGTGCGCAGCACGATGCAGCTGTCCATATTGCCGTCGGGGGCGAAATAGCCGACGCCGCCGGCGTAGGGCCCGCGCGCATCGACTTCGAGCTCGGCAATGATCTGGCACGCGCGGACCTTGGGCGCGCCGCTGACGGTGCCCGCCGGGAAGCCCGCAAACAGCGCGTCGATCGCGTCCTTGTCGGGTGCGATACGGCCGATGACGTTCGAGACGATGTGCATGACATGGCTATAGAATTCGACGGTATAGCTGTCGGTGACGGTCACGCTGCCGCCGACCGCCGCGCGCCCGACATCGTTGCGGCCGAGGTCGAGCAGCATCAGATGCTCGGCGCGTTCCTTCGGATCGGCGAGCAAAGATTCGCGGTTCTCCATGTCCTCGGCGCTCGTGCGGCCGCGAGGGCGGGTGCCGGCGATCGGGCGGATCGTGATTTCGCCATCCCTGACTCGAACGAGGATCTCGGGCGACGAGCCGATCAGCGCGAAGCCGGGCAGGTCGAGAAAATAGAGGAAGGGAGACGGGTTCACGCGGCGGAGCGCGCGATAGAGATCGAAGGGCGGCAGGTCGAACGGGGTCGAGAAACGCTGCGACAGCACGACCTGAAAAATGTCGCCGGCGGCGATATAATCTTTCGCTTTGGCGACCATCGATGCGAACTCGGCGGGCGTCGTCGCGGCGTTGGGGCCGATATCGGCGGGCAGCGCCTCGGTCGCGGCGCGGTCGGCATGGGCACTGACGCTCGACAGGCGCGCAGCGATGGTGTCGAGACGGTCTTGCGCCGCTTCGATCATCCGGTCGATGGCGCCATCGGCATCCGGCCAGATCGGCGCGATCAGAAATAGTTCGTCGGCGAGGCGATCGAAGACGAGGATCGTGGTCGGGCGCACGAACACCATGTCGGGAAGGCCGAGCCCCGTGCCCGGCGCGCGCGGGATGCGCTCGACGAGACCGATCGTTTCATAAGCGAAGAAGCCGACGAGCGTCGCGAGCGCCTTGGGCAAGCCTTCGGGTACGTCGAAGCGGCATTCGGCGACGAGGTCGCGTAGCGCCTGGAGCGCCGGGGTTTTCAGCGGCTGGAAGGCCTCGCGGTCGCGGCGCCAGTCGCGGTTGATCCGCGCGGCGTCACCGGTGACCTCGAACATCAAATCGGGGTCGAGACCGAGCAGGCTATAACGCCCGCGCGTCTCGCCGCTTTCGACCGATTCGAGCACCCAATCGCCGCGCCCCGGTTCGATCAGCTTGAGCGCCGCCGAGACCGGGGTTTCGATGTCGGCGATCAGCCGCTGCCAGACGACCGCGCCGCGGCCCTGCGCCAGCGCTTCGAGCGCGGCGGCCCTGCCTTCGAGGCTCACCCTTATTCGGCGACCGGCGCGGTGCCGGTCAGTTCGGCGCGCAGCTGGTCGACGAGCTTCTTGTTGATCGTCACCCCGACGCGGCGCTTCGCTTCGGCGGACAGCTGTTCGATCAGTTCGTTGCCGAACGCCGGCGCGAGCGGCTGCGCGATCGCGGCGACGCGCTGCGGCTCGATCGACTTGGCGTCGGGACGCTGAACCTCGTTGAGCGCGATCACCATCCAGCCACGATTGCCGGGGATCTCCAACGTCTTCACGCTGCCCTTGGCCATCGAGAAGAGCAACGCGAGGTCGGGCGAGACGGGCTTGCCGCCCGCACCCAGTTCGGCGCGGCGCCCGCCGATCGTCTGGACGTTGCCGATGTTCGGGCCCGCGGCGGCGACGGCTTCGGGCAGCCCCTTGCCGGCTTCGACAGCCTTGACGATCGCACGTGCCTTGTCGCGAGCGACCTTCTGTCCCTCGGCAAAGCGCCATTCGCTGAGCAGGTCGGCACGGATCTGCGCAAAAGGCGGCGGCGCGGCGGCGACGATCGACTTCACCGCATAGACGGCGAACTTTTCATTCTCGACCAGCGTCGCGAGATGGCCATCGCCTTCGCCGGCGGACTGGAAGGCCTGCGCAACGAGCGGGGCGAGTTCGGGCGCCGGCACGAAGGCGGGCTGACCGGGGGCGCGGCCACTGGGCAGGATTGCGGGCGTTTCGAGCAGCTGGAGCTTGCGATCGGCGGCGACTTCCTCGATCGACGCGCCGCCGTTCACGGCATCCTGGATCGCGTTATAATAATCGACGATCGCCTCATTGGCCTTGTTCTTGCCCAGTTCGGTGCGGATTTCGGCGCTGGCGTCGGCGAGGCTGCGTGCAGGCTTTGCCGTGACATCCTCGACGCGCGCAACGGTCCAGCCGAGGCCGGTCTGCGTCGGACCGATCAGGTCGCCGCGTTTGGCGGCAAAGGCGGTCTTGGCCGCCGCGGCGCTGCTCGTTGCGGCATAGGCCGACTGGGTGAGGTCGCCGGTGGTCGAAGCCGAAAGCCCGGCCGCCTGCGCCGCCGCGGCGAGCGAGGTGCCGCCGCGAACCTTGGCGGCGAGAGCCGTCGCCGCAGCCTGGTCGGGAACGATCACTTGCGCAAAGCGGCGCGTTTCGCTCGCGGCATATTGCGCGGCATTGTCCTTGTAGACTTTGGCGATTTCGGCGTCGCTGACTGCGGGAACCGGCACTGCACTGCGGTCGAACAGAGCATATTGGACGACGCGGCGTTCGGGGACGGTGAATTTGGCGGTGTTCTGCGACAGATATTTCTTGAGCACCGCGTCACCGGGGTCGGCGGTCGGCGCGAAGGGGCTTGCCGGGATGAAAGTTGCCTGTCCGCGGCGCTGTTCCAGCAACAGCGCGGCATAGGGCTGAGCCATGCCCGTCGCGATGCGGGGCATCGAGGCGATCGGCGCCGCAAGCTGCTCGATCAGCAGCTGCTGGCGCAGGTCGCGGCGAAGCTGGGTTTCGGTGAGACCGTTCTGGCGCAGGAAATTCTCGAAGACCTTCTGGTCGAATTTGCCCGACACGCCGGCGAAGGCGGGCAGGTCGGCGATGCGCCCGTCGATGAGGCGCTTGCTGACGCTGAAGCCCATTTCAGTCGCAAACTGGTCGAAGGCGAGACCCTCGACAAGCTGATCGAGCACCTCGTCGAGCGCGCCCGATTCGACGAAGGCGGCCATCGTCAGTCCGGGCTGTTGCTGGCGTGCCTGATTATAGGCTTGCCGCGCGCGCTCGCGCAGCTCGCCGACGCCGATCTGCTCGCTGCCCACTTTTGCGACATTCGCGCCGCCGATCCCGCCAAAATTCGAATTGCCCGTGACATCACCGAGCGCGAAGGCGAGCCCGACGAGGACGACGAAGGCGAGGGCGAGGAATTTGCCGATCGTCGAGGAAAACATGGCGCGGATAGCGGTAATCATGGAACGGGCATTCTTTCCGGCAGGGCGCGGGTCAGGCGCGGTTGCGCGCTGCTTTAGGCGGGAGGCGGTGCCGCATCAAGGCTGGAAAGGGGCTTTTCATGCGCACGCGACGCGACTTGCCTATCGACCCCACGCGCCGCTAGGGCACGGGCAAGGTTCGAACAACGGGAGAGACAGGGATGGCGCGGCGCAAATATGTGGTCGGCAACTGGAAAATGAACGGCCTGTCGGACGCTGTCGGCGAGGCGCAGGCTATTTTTTCTGCGGCGGACGATCACTCCGCGGTCGACGTCGCGATCTGCCCGCCTTTCACGTTGATCGGTGCGATGGTTGCGTCCGTGCCGGGCAAGGCAATCGGCGGGCAGGATTGCCATAGCGCTGCCTCGGGCGCTTTCACGGGATCGGTCGCCGCGCCGATGCTGATCGATATCGGCGCAAGCGTGGTCATCGTCGGACATAGCGAGCGGCGCGAAGGCTTTGCCGAAAGCGACACCGATGTGCGCGCAAAGGCCGAAGCGGGCCTCGCCGCGGGACTGTCGGTCATCCTGTGTGTTGGCGAACCGCGCGAAATACGCGAATCGGGCGCTGCGATCGATTATGTGTTGGCGCAGATCGCGGGATCGGTCCCCGACGACTTTGACGCGCACCGCCTCGCCATCGCTTACGAGCCGATCTGGGCGATCGGGACCGGGCTGGTGCCGACCGTCGCCGATGTCGCCGCGATGCATGGCGCGATCCGCGGTGCACTGGCGGCGCGGTTCGGCAGCGCGGCGGAGGATATGCGCATTCTCTATGGCGGATCGGTCAACGGCGAGAATGCTGCCGAACTGCTGGGTGCCGGCGACGTCGACGGCGCGCTGGTCGGCGGCGCGAGCCTGACGGCGGCGAAATTCGTGCCGATCATTGCGGCGGCGGCGACACTCGCGGGTTGAAGCTTCGACGCTTCGTCTCTATGTGCGCCGCGGGCGCGGTCCGTTTGAGGTCGCGCAAGTTCGGGAAAATATGATGTCCAGCCTCTTCACCTTCATACTCGTCCTGCAGGCGCTCGTTGCCGCGGCGATGATCGGCGTCATTCTGATGCAGAAGTCCGAAGGTGGCGGCCTGGGTGTTGGCGGCAGCCCCGCGGGTCTGCTTTCGGCGCGCGGCGCAGCGGATTTCATGACCCGGGCAACGACGATCCTCGCGACTGCTTTCGTTGCGCTGTCGATCGTCCTTGCGGCGATGGCTTCGGTCGGCCGTAGCGGTTCGACGATCGACACCTCGCTGTCGAAGACGGCGCAGCCGCAGACGAGCGGCTCTTCGGCGCTGACCGGCACGGCACCGCCCGCGCAGGGCGCACCTGCTGGTGCGGCGCCCGCCGTGGCGAGCGACGATCCGCTGGCCGCAGCTGCGGCTGCAGCGGCAAGCCAGGACGCCGCTCCGGCGCCCGCACAGGCACCGCCCGCCAAGAAATAATCGGCGGCTTCGGCCTCCGACCGTAACCCGCCCGGCGGAAATTATTTCCGCCGGATGCGATTCGACGGCTTGCGCCGTCCCCCTCCCGTTGAGTAAGTCTTTCCTCCCATGGCGCGGTTCATTTTTATCACCGGCGGCGTGGTCTCCTCGCTTGGCAAAGGTTTGATGGCGGCTAGCCTCGCAGCCTTGTTGCAAGCGCGCGGCTATCGCGTCCGTATCCGGAAGTTCGATCCCTATCTGAATGTCGATCCGGGCACGATGTCGCCCTATCAGCACGGCGAGGTCTATGTGACCGACGACGGCGCCGAAACCGATCTCGATCTCGGCCATTATGAACGCTTTACGGGCGTTGCGGCGCGTCAGAGCGACAATGTCACCTCGGGCCGCATCTATCAGGGCATCATCGCCAAGGAGCGCCGCGGCGACTATCTGGGCGCGACGGTGCAGGTCGTCCCGCACGTCACCGATGCGATCAAGGAATTCGCGCGTACCGACATCGACGACCTCGATTTCGTGCTGTGCGAGATTGGTGGCACCGTCGGCGACATCGAATCGCTGCCCTTCATCGAAGCGATCCGCCAGCTGAAGAATGAAGAGGGTCGCGAAAACGCGATCTCGGTCCATGTCACGCTGGTGCCGTACATCGCCGCCGCGGGCGAACTGAAGACCAAGCCGACGCAGCACAGCGTGCGCGAACTCGCGTCGCTGGGCGTTCAGCCCGACATCCTGCTTTGCCGCTGTGAAAAGCCGCTGCCTGAGAGCGAGCGCGCGAAGATCGCGCTCTTCTGCAACGTCCGCAAGGAAGCGGTGATCCCCGCGCTCGACGCCGACAGCATCTATTCGGTCCCGGTCCAATATCATGGCGAAGGGCTCGACAACGAGGTTCTGCGCGCATTCGGTATTCACGACGCGCCGGCGCCCGACCTGTCGCGCTGGTACGACATCATGGACCGCAAGCAGCACCCCGAGGGCGAAGTCACGATCGGCGTCGTCGGCAAATATGTCTCGCTGCCCGACGCCTATAAGTCGCTTAACGAGGCGCTCGTTCACGGCGGCATGGCGCACCGGGTGAAGGTCAACATTCGCTGGCTCGACGCTGAAATGTTCGAGCGCGACGAGGATCTGGCCGCCAACCTCGAACCGATGCACGGTATTCTTGTCCCTGGCGGCTTCGGCGAGCGCGGGTCCGAAGGCAAGATTTCGAGCGTGCGCTTCGCACGCGAACGCAACGTGCCCTTCTTCGGCATCTGCCTCGGCATGCAGATGGCGTGCATCGAGGGTGCGCGGAACACGAGCGGCATCGCCGACGCGTCGAGCACCGAATTCGGCCCGACCGACGAACCCGTCGTCGGCATGATCACCGAATGGATGAGCGACGAAGGCCTGCAGAAGCGCGGCGCCGACACCGATCTCGGCGGCACGATGCGGCTCGGCGCCTATGAGGCGAAGCTGTCGCCGAACAGCCATGTCGCGAGCGTCTATGGCGCGAACGACATCAGCGAGCGCCACCGCCACCGCTACGAGGTCAACAACGCCTATCGCGAGAGCCTGGAGAAGGGCGGCCTCGTCTTTTCGGGCATGTCACCCGATGGCATGTTGCCGGAAATCGTTGAGCGCCCGGACCATCCGTGGTTTATCGGGGTGCAGTTCCACCCGGAACTGAAGTCGAAGCCGTTCGACCCGCATCCCTTGTTTGCGGGTTTCATCGAAGCGGCGGTGAAACAGAGCCGGCTGGTCTAGCGCCGGGCAAAAGGGGTTTAGGGGCAATGGATCACGCGAGACTCGCCGAATTGCAGGGCCCCGACAGCATCTTTTCCGGGCTTTCGGTCGAAGATTGGGCGGAAATCGCTAGCCGCGCGCTGCAGGTCAATTTCGTCAAGGGCAAGGAATTGCTCGTCCAGGGCGACCCGGGCGACATGATGCTGATCCTGACCGAAGGTACCGCGCGCGTGTCGATGCTGACCTCGGGCGGGCGTGAGATCGTGCTTGCCTATGCAGAGCCCGGCGCAGTGTTGGGCGAAATCGCACTGCTCGATGGCGGCGAACGCACGGCATCGGTGACCGCGACGAGTGCGGGGAGCGCGCTCCAGCTCGGGCGCAATGCACTCAAGGATTTTGCCGCCAGCCATCCCGAATTTGCCTGGTCGCTGATGCAGCAACTCGCGCGGCGCCTGCGCACCGCCGACCAAACGATCGAGAGCGACCGCGCCTATGCCTCGGGACCGCGGCTCGCGCGCTATCTCAAACGACTGATTCGCAAGGATGTCGAGGTGTCGCAGCGCGTCGAACTCAGTCAGACCGAGCTTGGGAATTTCGCAGGCATGAGCCGCGAACATATCAACCGTCAGCTCAAAAGCTGGGAGGAATCGGGTGTGATTTCGCTCGAACAGGGCCGCGTGCGCGTGCTCGATGCCGATATGCTCGAAGACATCAGCGAGAGCGAAGGCTAGGGCTGGAATCACAACGCCCGGGCCTCGTTTCCAAGACCCGGGCGCCTGTGACGAACACTCGCCATCCCCCTTTGTTGCAGGCCCGGCGAAAGGCCTGCACTCCCTGGAGCCGGGCCTTTGGGCCGCGTTGAACCAGAAGCCACCGGAGTAGGTCCGCAGGGGGAGCTTGTCACCCTCTGACGGGTAGTTGGCCCTGCTTTTGCTCGCGCCTGTGGCCTATAGGCAACACATTATCGCAAATCATTTGCAGTTTTCCGCGGTGCCGGCAGCCATTGCCAGCCGCGCCAGCGCCGCTTAAAGCGGCCCATATGCGTGTCATTTCCCATGCGCCGCAAAGGCACATCGCTCCATGATCCTGCGTCCGTACGAACGCACCATCTTCAAACGCTATTTGCTTCCGCAGCGCGGCGAAGGGTTCATCTTCGTCGCCGCGGCGTTCAGCTTCACGGCGGTCATGCTCGGCGTCGCCGCGCTGGTGATCGTGATGAGCGTGATGAACGGCGTGCGTTCGGACCTGTTCGACAAGATCGTCGGCTTGAACGGCCATGCGGTGGTGCAGGGCTTTGGCGGACGGATCGACGACTGGCAGGATGTGCTGAAACAGGCGAAGGCGACCCCGGGCGTCACTTCGGCGACACCGCTGATCGAGCAGCCCTTGCTCGGCACCTATAGCGGACGCGTCGAGGGCATTTTGGTGCGCGGCATGACCGTGCCCGACATCCGCAAAAACGAGACGCTGAACGGCAAGGTCCTTCAGGGCAGCCTCAATTCGCTGACCCCGGGATCGGGCAATGTCGCGATCGGCAGTGAGCTCGCCCGCAATTTGGGCGCCACGGTGGGATCGAACCTGACGATCATCAACCCTGCGGGGCGTTCGACGCCCTTCGGCACGGTGCCGCGCGAGATCAGCTACCGCGTGTCCGCGATATTCGAGATCGGCGTCTATGATTTCGACAAGGCCTATGTCGTGATGCCAATGGAAGATGCGCAATTGCTGCTGCTGACCGGCGATCAGGTGCAGATGATCGAGGTCAAGACCACCGACCCCGACAAGGTCGGCGAGATTTTGCGGCCGCTGGCCGAAAAGGTGGCGGCAAAGGCGGTCGTGTCCGACTGGCGATCGATGAACGCGAGCCTGTTCGAGGCATTGTCGATCGAGCGCGTCGCGATGTTCGTGATCCTGTCGCTGATCATCCTCGTCGCGTCGTTCAACATCATTTCGTCGCTGATCATGCTGGTGCGCGCAAAGACACGCGACATGGCGATCCTGCGTACGATGGGCGCGCCACGCGATTCCGTGATGCGCATCTTCATGGCGATCGGGCTTTCGATCGGCATTGCGGGGACAATCGCCGGAATGATTGTTGGGTTCAGCCTTCTTTATTTCCGGCAAGGCGTGCTGCGCGGGGTCGAGTTTCTGACGGGGCAGCCGCTATGGGATCCGTCGATCCGTTTTCTGACCGAATTGCCGTCGAAACCCGATCCGGTCGAGATTACGGCGATCGTCATAATGGTGATCGTGTTCAGCTTCCTCGCAACGCTCTATCCCGCCTACAAGGCCGCCAATACCGACCCCGTGCAGGTGCTGCGTTATGAGTGATATCGCGCTGGAACTGGTCGACCTGAAGCGCAGCTTCACGCAGGCCGACGTCACCATCGAGGTGTTGCGTGGCGTCAATGCGTCGTTGCGACGCGGCGAGATCGTTGCACTGCTTGGGCCATCGGGATCGGGCAAGTCGACCATGCTGCAGGCGGTCGGCCTGCTCGAGGGTGGGTTCGGCGGTACGATCCGCATCGATGGAGAGGATGTCACGCGCTTTGAACAAGGCGCGCGGACCAAGACGCGGCGTGAAAAGATCGGCTTCGTCTATCAATTCCATCACCTGCTTCCCGATTTCAACGCGATCGAGAATGTCGTGCTGCCGCAATTGATCCGTGGAGCGGGGCAGGCCGAGGCCGAGGAGCGCGCGGCGGACCTGCTCGGGCGCCTCGGGCTGGGTGAGCGGCTGCATCACAAGCCGAGCAAGCTGTCGGGCGGCGAGCAGCAACGCGTCGCGGTGGCGCGTGCGCTGGCGAACCGGCCCTTGCTGGTGCTCGCCGACGAGCCGACGGGCAATCTTGACGAGGCGACCGCGGACCGGGTCTTCGATCAGTTCGTCAAGCTGGTGCGCGATCATGGCTCGGCCGCGCTCGTCGCGACGCACAACGAGCGGCTCGCCGCGCGGATGGACCGCGTGCTGCGCTTGCACGACGGGCGCATCGAGGCGTAGGCTGACGCCAACAGTAGGGGACGGAATATGGCACTTTACGATCTTTCGGCGCCGCTGCCCGGCGGCGGCACGCAATCGATGGCGGATTATCGCGGCAAGGTCCTGCTGATCGTCAACACCGCGTCCAAATGCGGCTTCACCCCGCAATATGAGGGGCTGGAGGAACTCTATCGCGACTATAAGGATCGCGGGCTCGAGATACTCGCATTTCCGTGCAACCAGTTCGGCGCGCAGGAACCCGGCGATGCGGCAGAAATCGCGAACTTCTGTTCGCTGACCTATGATGTCAGCTTTCCGCTCATGGCCAAGATCGATGTGAACGGCGATGATGCCGATCCCATCTTCAAGCATTTGAAGAAGGAGAAGACGGGTCTTCTCGGCAGCGGGATCAAGTGGAATTTCACCAAATTCCTCGTCGATCGCGACGGCAAGACCGTGTCGCGTCACGCGCCGACGACGAAGCCCGAGCAGCTGCGCAAAGAGATTGAGGAACTGCTGGGTTAAGCCTTGGCAGAATCACCGCTGTCACTGTAGCGTCATCTGATGGCCTTCAGCCCTTTTATCCCCCTGCGCGTCTTTTCCAGCTACACGATGCTCGAAGGGGCGATCGAGCCGAAAGCGATCGCAAAAGCCGCGCGCGACCGTGGTTTTCCCGCGATCGCGATCTGCGACCGCAACGGGCTTTATGGTGCGATGGCCTTTGGCGATGCGTGCAAGGCTGCGGGTGTGCAACCGATCGTCGGCGCGCTGCTCAGCGTCGCGAGGCCCGGGCAGCGGCTCGCAAATGGCGCGCCGCTGATTGACTGGCTTGCGCTCTATGCGCAGGACGAGGCTGGCTACAACAATCTCTGCGCGCTCGTTTCGGACGCGCATCTCGGGCGCCCGGTCGAGCAAGATCCGCACGTCACGCTTGCGTCGCTGGCGGGCAAGACCGACGGACTGATCTGTTTGACTGGCGGCGGCGAGGGGGCGTTGGCGCGCTTGCTTGCGGGCGAACAGAAGACGGCGGCGGACGATTATGTTGAGCAGCTGGAAGCGCTGTTCGCAGGGCGTCTTTATGTCGAGCTGGCGCGGCGTAACGACGCTACCGAAATCGCGGCGGAGAAGGCGCTGATCGATCTGGCCTATGCGCGCGCGCTGCCGATCGTTGCGACCAATCCGGCAAATTTCGTCGAACCCAATTTCCACCCCGCGCACGATGCGATGCTGTGCATTGCGCAGTCGGCCTATGTCGAGAGCGAGGACCGGCGCGTTTCGAGCCCCGAAGCATGGCTGAAGCCCGCCGAGGCGATGGAGGATGCATTCTCGGATCTGCCCGAGGCAATCCACAATACGCTGGTGGTTGCGCAGCGCTGCGCATTCATGGCGCCGAAGCGTGCGCCGATCCTGCCGAGCCTTGCGGGCGATCGCGAGGGCGAGGCGGCGCAGCTGGCGCAGGACGCGCGCGACGGGCTCGACGCGCGGCTCGCGCACTATCCGGATCTCAGCGATGAAGAGCGTCAGGCCTATGTCGAGCGGCTAGATTTCGAAGTCGGGGTCATCGTCCAGATGGGCTTTCCCGGTTACTTCCTGATCGTTGCCGATTTCATCAAATGGGCGAAGAATCACGACATTCCGGTCGGTCCCGGTCGTGGTTCGGGTGCTGGCAGCGTCGTCGCGTGGGCGCTGACGATCACCGACCTCGATCCGCTCAAACTCGGACTGCTGTTCGAACGCTTCCTCAACCCCGAACGCGTGTCGATGCCCGACTTCGACATCGACTTCTGCGAAACGCGGCGCGGCGAGGTGATCCGCTATGTGCAGGAGAAATATGGCCGCGATACCGTCGCGCAGATCATCACCTTCGGTAAGCTGAAGGCGCGCGCGGTGCTCAAGGACACGGGGCGCGTGCTCCAGATGAGCTATGGGCAGGTCGACCGGCTCGCCAAGCTGGTGCCGAACCATCCAACCGATCCGTGGACGCTCGAACGCGCACTCAACGGCGTCGCCGAGTTGATGACCGAGTACAAGCAGGACGACGGGGTTCGCCGCCTGTTCGATATGGCCCGCCAGCTCGAAGGCCTGCCGCGCCACAGTTCGACGCATGCCGCGGGCGTAGTGATCGGCGACCGTCCGCTCGACCAGCTCGTTCCGCTCTATCGCGACCCGCGGTCGGACATGCCGGTGACGCAGTTCGACATGAAATATGTCGAAACTGCTGGTTTGGTGAAATTCGACTTCCTCGGTTTGAAGACGCTGTCGGTGCTCAAGGAAGCGCGCCGCCTGCTCGCATTGCGCGGGATCGACGTCGATCTTGACACACTCGCGTGGGACGACACGGCGGTTTACGAGCTACTCCAGCGCGGCGAGACGGTCGGGGTGTTCCAGCTGGAATCCGAAGGGATGCGGCGCACGCTGTCGGCGGTGAAGCCGACCAATTTCGGCGACATCATCGCGCTCGTCGCGCTCTATCGCCCCGGCCCGATGGACAATATTCCGCTGTTCGGCGCGCGCAAGAACGGACGCGAGGCGATCGCCTATCCACACCCTTTGCTCGAAGGCATCCTCGCCGAAACCTACGGCATCTTCGTCTATCAGGAACAGGTGATGCAGGCGGCGCAGATCCTCGCCGGCTACAGCCTTGGCGGCGCAGACCTTTTGCGCCGCGCGATGGGCAAGAAGGTCCAGGCCGAAATGGACGCGCAGCGCGATACCTTCGTGAAAGGCTGCGGCGAGCATAATAATATCAACGCGAAGGCCGCGAACGAGCTGTTCGACTTGATCGACAAGTTCGCGGGCTATGGTTTCAACAAGAGTCACGCGGCCGCTTACGCCTTGCTGTCGTACCAGACCGCGTGGTTGAAGGCGCATTACCCACACGAATTTTTCGCGGCATCGATGTCGTTTGACAGCCATCAGACCGATAAGCTCTCGATCTTCATCGACGATATGCGCCGGCTCGACGTCGGAATCTCGCCGCCTTCGGTCAATGACAGCGAGGCCGACTTTTCGGTCGGGCGGAGTGATCTGGGGCTGACGGTTCGTTATGCGCTCGGCGCGCTCAAGGGCGTGGGCGAAAAGGCGATGGAGGCGCTCGTCGCCGAGCGTGCCAAGGGCGATTTCGCGTCGCTCGACGATTTTGCGAGCCGCATCGATCCCAAGCTGCTCAACCGGCGCCAGATCGAGGCGCTGGCGGGCGCGGGGGCATTCGATCCCATCGAGCCCGACCGTCCGCGCGCCTTTGCCGGCGCTGAGAGCCTGCTCGCCTGCGCGAACAGTTCGGCGCACGAACGATCGACGGGCCAAGGCGGCCTGTTCGGCGGCGACGTCGCGATCGCACCGGCGCTGCAACTGCCCGCCGCCGAACCTTGGACGCTCGCCGAGCGGATGACGCGCGAGAAGGACGCCTTCGGTTTCTATTTCTCGTCGCATCCGGTCGAGCAATATGAAGCGATCGTCTCGGCGCGGGGTGCGCGATCCTATGGCGATATTTGCGCCAATGTCGAAATGACGCCAGGCACGCGCATTCCGATGGTGATGGCGGGCATGGTCGAAAGCGCGCGGCCGCGCGTGTCGCAGCGCGGCAATCGCTTCCTCAACTTGACGCTGTCGGATCGCAGCGGGCAATTCCAGTCGAGCTGTTTCGACGAGATCGCGAGCAAGACGCTCGAGGCGCTGGCGGCCGATGGCGGCTGCGCAATCCTGTCGGTCGAGCTCGATCTGCTGGAGGGCGAGGAAACGCCGCGCGTGACAGTGCGCGGCGCGCAATCGCTCGTCGACATTGCTGCGACGGCCGCGCTGCAGCTGACGTGCCGGGTCGAACTGCCCGATGCAATCCCTGAAATTGCGCGCTGGCTCGAGAAGCGCGACGACGCGCGCGGGAAGGTCGTCATCGCGACGCGCGATCCGCTGACCGATGAGGATATTCAAGTCGAACTGGGACGTGGTTTCGCGCTCGGCCCTGACACTGTCTCACGCCTCGAAATGGTCGCAGGGGTGAGCGAAGCGGCGTTGTCGCTCGTCGCGCAGCGCGATTTCCGGGTGCGTTAGGCAGACCTCGCATGGGACATAAGAAAACGCCCGGCAGCTGCCTATGCGGCGCGGTGAAATTCGAGGTATCGGGCGGATTCGACGCCTTTTTCCTGTGCCACTGTTCGCGGTGCCGGAAGAACAGCGGGTCGGCGCACGGCGCCAATCTGTTTGCCTCGAACGCAAGCATCGTCTGGCAGTCGGGCGAAGCGAATATCGCGTCGTATCGCGTGCCCGACACACGGCACGAACGCAGTTTCTGCAAGACCTGTGGTTCGGCGCTTCCCGGGGTGCGGATGGGTGGTGCGCTGCTCGTCGTTCCCGCGGGAAGCCTCGACGGGCCGGTGAATATCCGTCCAACGGCGCATATTAGCTGCGCAAGCCGCGCGGAGTGGGATGTCGACTTGGCCGATGTTCCCCATATGGATGGACTTCCCGGCTGAATCTGCGCTTTTGCGTCTACCGCGTCCTGTTTTGCCTTGCGCGCGCTTTGCCTCCGACCTTATCCCTAGGGCGCAACGATAGAATAGAGGATGCCTCATGATGGGAATGCAGGGCCAGCCGTTGCTGGTGACCAGCCTGATCGACCATGCCGCGCGCGAGCATGCGGGACGCGAGATCGTCTCGCGCTGGGCCGATGGCAGCATGACGCGATCAACCTGGGGCGAAGTCGGCAAGGACGCACGCCGCTTCGCTGCGGCGATGACGAAGCTCGGGATGACAAAAGGCGACCGTATTGCGACGCTCGCGATGAATCACGGCCATCATCTCGTCAGCTGGTATGGCAGCGCAGGCCTCGGCGGCGTGCTGCACACGGTGAACCCGCGGCTGTTCGACGAGCAGCTGATCTATATCATCAACCATGCCGACGACCGCGTGTTGCTGTTCGACGCAATGTTCCTGCCGATCGTCGAGCGGCTGCGCCCGCAATTGCCGACGGTCGAGCATTTCATCCTGTTCGACGCCCCGGCGCGCGAAGGCTATCTGTCGTACCGCGACCTGATCGATGCCGAAGATGGCAGCTTTGAATGGGTCGAGCTCGACGAGCGCGACCCGGTCGGGCTTTGCTATACGAGCGGAACCACGGGCAACCCCAAGGGCGTGCTGTACGAGCATCGCTCGAACGTCATCCATGCGATTACCGAGATCCAGCCCGACGTGTTCGGCCTGTCGAACCGCAGCGTGATCCTGCCGATCGTGCCGATGTTTCATGCCAACAGCTGGGGCGTGCCATTCGCAGCGGCGACGGTGGGCGCGAAGATGGTGTTTTCGGCGACCAACGATGCGCAGGTATTGTGCGACCTGATGCATGACGAGGGAGTGACCCACAGTGCCGGCGTGCCGACGGTATGGATCGCGATGTTCGCGCATATGGATGCGACGGGCATCGGTTACGGCAAGCTGGAACGCGTGATCATCGGCGGTTCGGCGGCACCGCGCGCGATGATCGAGCGGTTCATGAGGGCCGGGATCGCGGTTGGCCACGCGTGGGGGATGACCGAAACGAGCCCGATCGGGACGATGGGCAAACGCCCGTGGAACTGGGACGAGTTGAGCTTCGACGAACAGGTCGACATCGTGTGCCGCCAGGGCTGTCCGCCATTCGGCGTAGAACTGCGGATCATCGACGACGAGGATCAGGTCCTGCCGCGCGACGGGGTGACGAGTGGGCGGCTGCAGTGCCGTGGACCGTGGATCATCCAGCGCTATTTCAAGGCCGAACAGGACGCCGCCGATGCCGACGGCTGGTTCGATACCGGTGACGTCGCGGTGCTTCACCCCGACGGCGTTATGCAGATCACGGACCGTGCGAAGGACATCATCAAATCGGGCGGCGAATGGATCAGTTCGGTCGAGCTCGAAAATGCCGCTGTCGGCGCGCCGGGTGTGCAGGAGGCGGCCGCAGTCGGGGTCTATCACCCCAAATGGGACGAGCGACCGATCCTGCTGATCGTCAAAAAGCCCGGCGTCGAGGCGAGCGAGGCGGCGATCGTCGAGTATCTGCAGGACAAGGTCGCCAAATGGTGGTTGCCCGATGAGATCGTCTTTGTCGACGAGCTGCCGCACACTGCGACGGGCAAGATTTTGAAGCGCCAGATCCGCGACGATTACAAGGATTATAAGCTGAAGTCGCTGGCGGCCGCCTAAAACAGCTCCATCTGCCCGTCGCGTTCAGGCGGCCTGAACAAGTCGCTGCGGATCGGCGGGAAGGTTCGGTCCATACCATGTTCGCGTGCCGCGCGTTTGACACGGGTTCGAATGAACTGCGCCCAGACGCCGTGACCCTTCATGCGCGTGAAGAAATTGGGGTCGTTGTCGCGGCCGCCACGGATGTCCTGCACCATGTGCATGACCTTGTCGGCGCGGTCGGGGTAGTGCGCGGCGAGCCATGCGCGGAAGAGCGGGGCGACCTCATGGGGCAGGCGCATCAATATGTAGGACGCGCGGATCGCGCCGGCTTCGGCGGCGGCGGCCATGATCGCCTCGATCTCGTGATCGGTGATTGCCGGGATGATCGGCGAAATATTCACCTGCGTCGGCACCCCCGCGTCGATCAGCTTGCGGATCGCGGCGAGGCGGCGTCGCGGGTGCGGCGCGCGCGGTTCGAGGGTGCGCGCGATTTTGGGATCGAGCGTCGTCACCGACACCGCGACGCCGACCAGATTGTCGCGCGCCATGTCGGCGAGCAGGTCGATGTCGCGCAGCACCCGATCGGACTTGGTGGTGATGATCAGCGGATGGCGCGTTTCGGCAAGGACTTCGACGATCGAACGGGTGATACCCCATTCGCGCTCGATCGGTTGATAGCCGTCGGTGTTGGTGCCGATGGCCAGTGGCGCGACCGCGTAGTTGCGCTTTGCGAGTTCGGCGCGAAGCAGTTTGGCCGCATCTGGCTTGGCGAACAGTTTGCTTTCGAAATCGAGCCCCGGTGAGAGATCGTGAAACGCATGTGTCGGACGCGCGAAGCAATAAATGCAGCCGTGCTCGCAGCCGCGATACGGGTTGATCGAGCGGTCGAAGCCGATGTCGGGCGATGTGTTCCGTGAAATGATCGTCTTGGGATGCTCGACCGTGACCGTCGTGCGCAGCGGCGTGGCGTCGCCGTCGATCTCTTCGGCTGCATCGAGCCAGTCACCGTCGGCGACGCGCTCGTCCGATCCGGTTCGCGTCGGCCGCAAGTTTGTGGGCGCACCGCGGCCTGCGATCGGGGGAAGGGGTTTCGTAGATTCCACCTAAGGAGAATAAACCTCAGGTGGGAACAAATAAAGAACAAACTCGCTATTCGGTCAGGCGCGGCATCAACTCGACGAAGTTGCACGGCTTGTGGCGGCTGTCGAGTTGGGTCGACAAAATGCCCTCCCACGCGTCGGTGACCGCCCCCGTCGAGCCGGGGAGCGCGAAGATATAGGTTCCGCGCGCGACGACCGCGCAAGCGCGCGACTGGATCGTCGAGGTGCCGATCGTCTGGTAGCTGAGCCAGCGGAAAAGCTCACCGAAACCGGGGATGTCCTTGCCGTCGAGGCGGTGCAGCGCCTCGGGCGTCACGTCGCGGCCCGTGAGGCCGGTGCCGCCGGTGGTGATCACGACATCGACCTCGGGATCGTCGATCCAGTTGTGGAGGCGCGAGACGATCAGCGCGGTCTCATCCTCGATGATCGCGCGCGCGGCGAGGATATGGCCCGCGCGGGTAAGCAATTCCTCAAGCTTGTCGCCCGAGCGGTCCTCGGCCGCGCTGCGGCTGTCCGATATCGTCAGAACCGCGATGCGGACGGGCTTGAATTCCAGGTTTTCGTCAATCGGCATTCGAAAGATCGCCGGCGTAGCTCAAGCGCGTGCGGTCCTTGCCATCGGGAAAGCGCGGCCATTTGCCCTGTGCCAGCGCGGCGCGGCTGACCGACGGCTTGCCCTGCTGCGCCTCGTACATCCAGTAATTGCGCAGCACGATCCCGACATAACCGCGCGTTTCCCAATAGGGGATCGATTCCATGTAAAGCAACGGATCGCCATTATCGCGAATTTCGGACTGCCAGCGCGCAACGGGCGCGGGGCCGGCGTTATAGGCGGCGATCACCTTGGGCAGCAGCCCGCCGGTCGACGGATCCTTGCTGAGATATTGCAGATAGCTCTGCCCCATATCCATATTGACAGCGGGTATGCGCAGGTCGCCGGTGCCGAGATCGCCGCGCCAACGCGCGACGTCGCGCGCGGTGCCCGGACGCACCTGCATCAGGCCAAAGGCGCCCGCGGGGCTGACGACGCTGCGCTGGAAACGCGATTCCTGCAGCGTGTGGGCAAAGACGAGCGCCGGATCGACCTTCCACCCGCCATTGGGTTCCCATTTGGGCTGCGGATAACGCGATTGCGCGGACGGCTTGCGGCCCTGCGGCGTGTTGTGCGCGAGATAGAGCTGCGTTTCGGGCAGGTTGAGCGTGCCGGCGATCGCGAGCAATTGTTCATGCTGCCGCATATCGCCGATCCGCGCCTGATGGCGAAGCGCAGCGTCGGCATATTTGTCCTCGCCGATTTCGGCGAGCGCCATCGCGGCGCGAACGTTGGGGAGATCCTCGAGCGCGCGCCATGCGCTGCGGTCGGCGCGGACATTCTCGCGCTGGCGGTTCGGTTCGACACCGAGCGTTTCGGCAGCGAGCAGGCCGTAGAAGGTTTCCTCGTTTGCGGCGGCGGCGCGCAGACGCTGCTGCACCGATGCGGGCTCTCCCGCGGCGATCGCGGCGCGCGCCGACCAATAATAGGCCGCGGCGCGCTGTTCGCTGTCGGGCGCTTCCTTGGCGACGCGGTCGAAGGCGGTGAGCGCGGTGCGATAGTCGCGGGTGCGCCACGAGGCGAGGCCCTTGACCCATGCGCCTTGCGTCGACCAGGCACCCTGTCCGCTGGAGCAGTCATTCGCGAGGCGGAGTGCATTCGCGTCGTCATTTTCGATATAATAGGACCAGGCGACCTTTTGCCGCCATTCGTTGCGCGCCTCGGGGCTCAGCTGGTCGCCGGCGGCGTTGAGCAGGGCTTCGGCACCGGCAGGGTCGTCATTCTTGATCCGTTCGGGGATCGTGCGCGCGAGCACGGCGGCGGCCGGATCGCCGCTGATCGCATCGGCGCCCAGGCGGCGCGGCGCGCTGCCAGCCCAGGCAAGGCGTGCCTGAAGGGGGAGTGCAGGGAGGTCGGTCGCGCCGCGCTTCGTCGCGAGCCGGCCAAGCTGTTCGGCCTGCGGCAAATAGGGCGAGCGCGAGAGAATCGGCATGATGTCGGCGACTTCGGCGCGCGGGCTGTTCGGTGCGGTGAGGAGTTCGGCACGCAGGAAATCGGTGAGCGGGCCGTTATCCGAGCTGTCGAGCAAGGATTTGGCTTCCGCCCAGCGCTGGCCGCGGATCGCGGTAAGCACCTGGGTGTAAAGCTGCTTCTGCTTCGACGACAATATGTCGGGCACGGTTTGCGGCGCCGACACCAGATTGCGGTCGCCGGCGTCGGCCGCGAGCGCGGGCACGGCAGCGAGGGCTGCGGCCAGAACCGCGCATGAAATGAAAGTCTTGGTCATATTCTGCATCTGTCAACGTCCCCAGTTGAACAGTTTCAGGCTATCCCAGGCGGCCGCCTTCTGAGCGGGCCGGGCCAGCAGCATCGCGGGATGCGCGACAGCCACGGCCTCCACCTTGCCGCCATCTTGGTTAATATATAGTAACTTTCCGCGCGCATCGGGCAGGGCGGTGCTGGCTGCCATGCGGACGATGTCGCCGCCGATCAGTAGCAGTCGGCCCGGTTTCGCGAGCCGCAGATGATGCCAGAGCAGGCGGTCAAGCTCGGCCGCCTCTTCGCCATCGCAGCGTCCACCCGCGGGCCGCGTGACCGCGAGGCTCGCGACATAACAATCGCCGCGCGTTCTACCGATCGCCTGCAGCATTGCATCGAGCAATTTGCCTGCGGCGCCTGAAAACAGCGTGCCGTCGCGCTGGTCGTCGATTTCGGGCCACGCGGTGAGCAGCATCAGCGGCGCACCCGCCTCGCCGACAGGAAGGACGCGGCGTGCATCCCATTGGCTGCCCGGCACATCGGCGCCCTCGGCCAACCATTGCTGGAATTCGGTCCAGTCATCGGGAAAAACCACCGGCCCCTTGGCCTCGGCCGCTTGGGGTATTTCCTGCCGCTGGAGCACGGCGGGAAGCGGCGCAAGTTCGGGTTCGGCGGCGAGCGACGGCTTGGTTTTCGGCTTGGCTGCCGCAGCGTCATTCGCGGGCGGCAAGACAAGCCAACCCGCCGGTTCCTCGCCGACGAGCGCGTCGAGGCCCGCCAGCGACCACCAGTCGCATGTGCTTTCCGCCAGCAAGGCTGTATTTGGCCCACCCATGATTTTGTTTAAAACAGGCAGTTGACGGACGCGTCAATTGGCGGGCATCGCAATTCGTGACAGAATGAGCGCAGGGCACGATGAATGTCCGCGCAGGGACGGCAGAAAGGTATTTGCGGTGAGCGAACGGGAATCGATGCCCTATGACGTGGTCATCGTTGGCGCAGGGCCGGCGGGGCTTTCGGCGGCGATCCGCCTCAAACAACTGGCGAATGACGCGGGCAGCGAATTGTCGGTGTGCATCCTCGAAAAGGGGTCGGAGGTCGGCGCACATATCCTGTCGGGTGCGGTCGTCGATCCCAAGGGTCTCGATGAACTGTTGCCCGAATGGCGGACGCAGGGCTGCCCGCTCGCCGAAGTGCCGGTCAACGACAACCAGCATTGGGTGCTGACCAAGACGAAGAAATTCGGCCTGCCGCACATCATGACGCCGCCGTTCATGCACAATGTCGGCACCTACACAGGCAGCCTCGGCAATCTTTGCCGCTGGCTCGCCGAGCAGGCCGAAGCGCTGGGCGTCGAAATCTTCCCCGGCTTCCCCGCCGCCGAGATCCTCTACAATGAGGATGGCTCGGTCAAAGGCGTCGCGACGGGCGACATGGGCGTCGCACGCGACGGCAGCCACAAGGGCGATTACGCCCCCGGCCTCGAACTCCATGCGAAATACACCTTCTTTGCCGAGGGCGTGCGCGGGCATCTGACCAAGATGATCAAGCCGCAATTCGGCCTCGACGCCGATTGCGAGCCGCAGGTCTATGGTCTCGGCGTCAAGGAACTCTGGGACATCAAGCCCGAGAACCATGCCGCGGGCCGCGTGATCCACACGCAGGGCTGGCCGCTCGACCAATATGCCAATGGCGGTGGTTTCCTCTATCACCAGGCGAACGGGCAGGTTGCGCTCGGCTTCGTGACCTGGCTCAACTACCGCAACCCGCACATCTCTCCGTTCCAGGAGATGCAGAAGTGGAAGACGCACCCCGAGATCGCCAAGATATTGAAGGGCGGCAAGCGCGTCTCGTACGGCGCGCGCGCGATCAGCGACGGCGGACTGCAGTCGGTGCCGAAGCTCGCATTCCCCGGCGGTGCGTTAATCGGCGATACCGCCGGCTTCCTCAACGTCCCGCGCATCAAGGGCAGCCACACCGCGATGAAATCGGGCATGATGGCGGCCGAGGCGGCCTTTGCTGCGGTGACCGCCGGTCGCAGCAGCGACACGCTCGACGCCTATCAGGCCGCCTTTGACGAAAGCTGGGTGAAGAAAGAGCTCAGCGTCGTTCGCAACGTGTTGCCGCTCGTCGAGAAATATGGCGATTTCACCGGCACGATCCTGTCGGGGATCACGATGTGGCTCGAAACGCTGAAGATCAAAGTCCCCTTCACGATGAAGCATCATCCGGACAATGAGAGCCTGTACCGGGCCGACATCATGCCGAAACCTGACTATCCCAAACCCGACGGTGTGCTGACCTTTGACCGCCTTTCCTCGGTGTTTGTTTCGAACACCAACCATGAAGAGGACCAGCCGGTCCATCTGCAGCTGAAAGACCCGTCGATCCCGGTGGCGTACAACCTGCCGCTCTACGACGAGCCCGCGCAGCGTTATTGTCCGGCGGGCGTCTATGAAATCGTTGGCGAGGCTGAGGGCGATCCCAAATTCGTGATCAACGCGCAGAATTGCGTCCACTGCAAGACGTGCGACATCAAGGACCCGACCCAGAATATCAACTGGGTCACCCCCGAAGGCGGCGGAGGCCCCAATTACCCGAACATGTAAGCCCGCATATTTCCTGTTGGCCCTCGGCGCGCTCGCGGCGGCTTTGCCCGCGCAAGCCGCCGACGACAACGGCGCCGCGTTGAACGCACTGGTGCGGGCGCGATTGGCGGAGGAGGGGGGCGAACCCGCCGCGGCGCTGTCGGCGCTCACCGCTGTGTCGAGCGTCGCGCCCGACTTGCCGGGCCTGCGCGGGCGGATGCTCGAACAGGCGATCGAGGCCGGCGACCTCGATGCGGCACGCGCGGCCGCGTTACGGCTGTGGACCGTTGGCGACCGCCGTTTCGATGCCCAGCTGGTGCTGATGGTCGATGCGATGCGGCGATCGGACTGGAAGGCAGCTCGCGATTATATGGCGGGGCGTAATGACAAGGCGGGCGCCGATACGATCGGGCGGTTAATTCAGCCATCGATCAATGCATGGATCGACGTCGGCGCGCGCGAAAAATTGCCCGAACGCCACCTGCTCGCGGTCATCAACCGGCAGCGGCCCGAACCCGCCCTGTCGCTCCAGATCGCGCTGGTGCAGCTCGCGACGCAGCGCTCCGGGCAGGCAACGGCGTTGGTCGACAGTATTACACTTACCGACCGCACGAGCCAGCTCGTCGGGCTGCGCGTCGCGGCGACGCTCGAAAGAGCGGGGCAGCGCGATGCAGCGGAACGGCTCCGCGGACGGATCGCGCTCGCGTCAGGGCGGCGCGAAGACCCGATGCTTCTGCTACCCGAACAGCCTGTTTCGATGCCGCGTGCGGGCACCGCGATGTGGCTGGGGCAACTCGCCGACGGGCTAGCGCGAACCCCGGGCGGCAGTTTGAAAGTGCCGTTGCTGTTCGCACGCGCGGCGCATTGGCTGAACGATCAGGACTGGGCCGTACGCGCGACGCTGGTCGAGGCGCTCGATCGGAACGGGCAGCAAGCGCAAGCGATGGCGCTGCTCGATACGGGCCGTACGGAGTTGCCGCCGATTCTCGCAATGCGGCGGGCCGAATTGATGGCGGATGCCGGCGACCTGCCGGGCGCGGTAAAGCTCGCCGAGACCGCGGCGGCGAATAGCGACGCGCGCAGCCTGCTCGTGCGCCTTGCCGACATCACACGGCGATCGGACGATCCGAAAGCCACCGGGCGCGCTTATGAACGGCTCGAAGCGGCGCTGGGCGAAGGCGATGGCGATCAGGCGCTGCGCGGAACCTTGCTCATCGCGCGCGCCGAACTGCTGTTGCAGGCGAACGAATGGGACGCCGCGCAGCCGCTTATGGAAAAGGCGGTTGCGTTGCGGCCCAACGATGCGTCGGTGCTCAATTTCGCCGGCTATTCGGCGCTTGAGCGGCGCAAGGACGTGAAGCAATCGCTTGCGCTGATCGAGACCGCCTGGGCGAAGGAACCGCAGAATGCGAGCATCGCCGACTCGCTCGGCTGGGCCTATTTCCTGACGGGGCGGACCGACGACGCCGTGAAGCTGCTCGAAAAGGCGCAACTCGGTGAACCCGGCAATGCCGTGATTGTCGAGCATTTGGGCGACGCCTATTGGAAGGCAGGGCAGAAGTTTCAGGCGCGCTATAATTGGCGCGCCGCCGCATTGCTCGCCGAGGCCGAGATGGCAACGCGGCTGGAGGCAAAGCTGCGCGACGGGCTGACCCCCGCCAACACCGCGCCGTGACGGCTTTTCAAGAGACCGGCTGGGCCAAGATCAACCTCGCGCTCCACGTCCGTGGAAGGCGGCCCGACGGCTATCATGACATCGAGACCCTGTTCGCTTTCGTCGACGGCGGCGACGCGATCTCGGCCGAATTCGCCGATACCGACAGTCTGACGATCGACGGTGAATTTGGCGAAGGGCTGAGCGCGGGCGGCGACAATCTGGTGATGCAGGTGCTGACGCTGCTCCGCGGTCGCTATGGCGCCGATCGGGTGCCACCACTGGCGGTCACGCTCGCCAAGCGGTTGCCGGTGGCAGCGGGGATCGGCGGCGGGTCGGCCGATGCCGCCGCGATGGCGCGACTGATCCGGGCGCACTTTCTGCCTGAGCTTGGCGATGCGACGCTCGCGCGGCTCGTCAGCCCGCTCGGCGCCGACATCGCCGCCTGTGTGACGAGCACGACCTGTCTTGGCGTCGGCGTTGGCGAAGAGTTGAGCCCGGTGCCTGAATTGCGGCTGGCCGGCACGCCGGTGCTGCTTGTCAATCCGCGGCAGCCCGTCGCGACCGGACCTGTCTTTGCGGCGTGGGACAGCATTGATCGCGGACCTTTATTCACCGGCGCAGATTTTCGCGCACAATTGTTCAGCGCCCGCAACGATCTGCAGCGCCCGGCGATTGCGCAATGCCCGGCAATTGCCGACATCTTGCTCGAACTCGGCGGACTGCGCCCGTGGCTCGCGCGCATGTCGGGGTCGGGGGCGACCTGTTTCGCCTTGTTCGATGCGGCGGCCGAGCGCGATGCGGCGACGACGCAACTGGCAGAGCAGCATCCTAGCTGGTGGACGATGGCAGGAGCATTGCGGTGAGCGAAGCGTGGCGGCAAATCGGCAAAGCACGCGCCGGCGGCATCTTGTTGATTGCCGACCATGCCTCGGCATTTGTGCCCGCCGATATCGATCTCGGCATCGACCCGGCCCTGCTGACCAACCATATCGCGATCGATATTGGCGTGGCGGAGGTAGCGGCATTGCTCGTCGAAAACGGCGCAGTCGATGCAGCGATCCTTGGCGGCGTGTCGCGGCTTGTCGTTGACTGCAACCGCGATGAGGATGCGCCCGGGGTGCTGCCGATCGCGAGCGACGGGCATGCGGTGCCCGGCAATGCGCTCGACGACGATGCCCGCGAGGCGCGGTTGGCGCGGTTTTTCCGGCCCTATCATGCGCATATCGCGGAAACGATCACGGCGCATCGTCCGGCGATGATCCTGTCGCTGCACAGTTTCACGCCGTCGCTCGCGGCGCATCCCGAGCAGGCACGGCCTTGGCATGTCGGGGTGCTGTATAATGAGGACGACCGGCTTGCGGCGGCCGCGATTGCAGCTTTGGAAGCCGAAGACGTGATCGTCGGCGACCAGCAACCCTATTCGGGCAAGCTGCTCAATGCGACGATGAACCGCCACGCCGAGGCGAACGGCATCCCCTATGTCGGGCTCGAGATGCGACAGGATCTGGTCGGCAACGCTGCGGGGCAGGCGTTGTTTGCAGAGCGGCTTTCTCGCATGTGCAGCAAAGTTGCATTGAATCTGGCAGGATAGGCGTGTAGAGGCGCGTCTCTTCGCATATTTTTGAAATAAAATTATCAGGATTGCTCCCAATGCCTTCATATCGTTCGCGTACAACCACCCACGGCCGCAACATGGCGGGCGCGCGCGGCCTGTGGCGTGCCACGGGGATGAAGGACAGCGACTTCGGCAAGCCGATCATCGCGGTGGTCAACAGCTTCACTCAGTTTGTGCCGGGTCATGTCCATCTGAAAGACCTCGGTCAACTGGTCGCACGCGAAATCGAGGCATCGGGCGGCGTCGCCAAGGAATTCAACACGATCGCGGTCGATGACGGCATCGCGATGGGCCACGATGGCATGCTCTATTCGCTGCCCAGCCGCGACCTGATTGCCGATAGCGTCGAATATATGGTCAACGCGCATTGCGCCGACGCGATGGTGTGTATCTCGAATTGCGACAAGATCACGCCGGGCATGCTGATGGCGGCGCTGCGGATCAACATCCCCGTGGTGTTCGTGTCCGGCGGCCCGATGGAGGCGGGCAAGGTCGTGATCAAGGGCAAGGAGGTCGCGCTCGACCTCGTCGATGCAATGGTTGCCGCCGCCGACGAGAAATATACCGATGCCGAGGTCGACGAGATCGAGCGCGCCGCGTGCCCGACGTGCGGGTCGTGCTCGGGCATGTTTACCGCGAACTCGATGAACTGCCTGACGGAAGCGCTGGGGCTTTCGCTGCCGGGCAACGGTTCGACGCTGGCGACGCATGCCGACCGCAAGGAATTGTTCCTCCGCGCGGGAAGGATCGTCGTCGAGATGTGCAAACGGCACTATGAGCAGGATGACGACAGCGTGCTGCCGCGCAATATCGCGACGTTCGAGGCGTTCGAGAATGCGATGAGCCTCGACATCGCGATGGGCGGGTCGACGAACACGGTGCTCCATCTGCTTGCGGCGGCGTTCGAGGCCGGGGTCGATTTCACGATGGACGACATCGACCGGCTTTCGCGCCGCGTGCCGTGCCTGTCGAAGGTCGCGCCGGCGAAGAGCGACGTCCATATGGAGGATGTCCACCGCGCGGGCGGGATTATGGCGATCCTCGGTCAGCTTGAGCGTGCAGGGCTACTTCACGCGCATCTGCCGACGGTGCACAGCGCGACGCTGGGCGATGCGCTCAACAAATGGGACATCTCGCGCACCAATGACCCCGACGTGCAGAAATTCTTCATGGCGGCGCCGGGCGGCGTGCCGACGCAGGTGGCGTTCAGCCAGAACCGGCGCTGGAACGACCTCGACCTCGACCGCGAGGCGGGAGTGATCCGCTCGGCCGAGCACGCGTTCAGCCAGGACGGCGGGTTGGCGGTGCTGTCGGGCAATATCGCGCTCGACGGCTGCATCGTCAAAACCGCGGGCGTCGACGAGAGCATCCTGAAATTCACGGGCCCCGCCAAGGTTTACGAAAGCCAGGACGCGTCGGTCGCAGCCATATTGACCGGACAGGTCGAGGCAGGCGACGTCGTCGTCATCCGCTACGAAGGGCCGAAGGGCGGGCCGGGGATGCAGGAAATGCTCTATCCCACCAGCTACCTCAAATCGAAAGGGCTCGGCGCCGCGTGCGCGCTGGTCACCGACGGCCGCTTTTCGGGCGGCACATCGGGGCTGTCGATCGGCCATGCGTCGCCCGAAGCCGCCGAGGGCGGCGCGATCGGGTTGGTCGAAAATGGCGACCTGATCGAGATCGATATCCCGAAGCGCACGATCAACCTGCTGGTCGCCGACAGTGTCCTCGCCGAACGCCGCGCCGCGATGGAAGCGAAAGGCGACGCCGCCTGGCAACCCGCCAAACCGCGCCCGCGCAAGGTTTCGGTAGCACTTCAGGCCTATGCCGCGATGACGACCAGTGCCGCGCGCGGCGCGGTACGCGATCTGTCGCAACTGAAGGGCAAGGGATGAAATATTTCGGGGGGGCATTGCTGGCGCTCGTTGCGCTTACGGGCTGCAACCGCGCACCCGACAATGGCGAACTCGCCGAGGCCGAAGCGCGCGGGTCGCGCGAAGCAGCCGAGAATGGCCGCATCGAATGTGCGCTTGAAGGTACGAAATTGTTCGATCGCACCTGCACGGTCGAGGAAATGAGCAGCGAGGGCGGGACGATCCTCGTCGTCGGGCGCAGCAACGTCGGCTATCGCCGCCTGCAGATCACCACCGACGGCCGCGGTGTCGTGTCGGCCGACGGCGCCGAACCCGCGAAAGTGAGCATCGTCGGCGACAATGTCATCGAGGTCGTCATCGGCAGCGACCGCTATCGCCTGCCCGCCAACACGGGCGGCGCGAAGTAGACGAAATCATGCTAGGGAAACGGCGATGTCCGTTCCGGCTGACGCCCCGATCCTGACCACCAAGGCGATGCGCGAGGCCGAGGCCGCGTGTGCGATCCAGGGAACGTCGCTCTCCGAGCTGATGGATCTGGCGGGCGCGGCGGTTGCCGATACCGCGTGGCGCATGGCGGCGGGCGCGCCGATCCTGATCCTCTGTGGCCCCGGCAACAATGGCGGCGACGGCTATGTCGCCGCGCGCCTGCTTGCCGAGCGCGGCGCATCGGTGCGCGTCGCGGCGCTCGCCGAACCGGTGACCGGTCTGGCCAAGGCGGCGCGGGCAGGGTGGAGCGGGGCCGTCGAACCGCTGAACGGCCGCCTCGCCCCTGCGCCGTTGATCGTCGACGCGCTGTTCGGCGTCGGTTCGTCGCGGCCAGTTTCGGACGAACTCGCCACGATCCTGAGCCATTTTTCCGACCGACGGATATTGGCGGTCGACGTTCCGAGCGGGGTGGACAGCGACGGCGCGGCCGATTGGGAGCCGCCGCTTCCCGCCGACGTGACGCTGGCGCTCGGCGCGCTGAAGCCGGCGCATGTCCTGTTGCCGACGGCGCCGGCGTGCGGCCTCGTTGTGCTGACGCCGATCGGGATTTCGGCGAGCATGGCGATGCATACATTGCGCGCGCCGCGGACGCTGAAACCCGATGCGAATGCGCATAAGTTCACGCGCGGCATGGTGCTGGTCTTTGCCGGGCCGATGCGCGGGGCCGCGGCGTTGAGCGCGGCGGCCGCGCTCCGCGCAGGGGCGGGCTATGTGGTCCTTGAAGGGAGCGAACGTGCGCCATTTTCGGCGATTATCGCGGAGAGCGACGAACGGTTTGGCGAGCGGCTGAATGATCCGCGCGTCGGTGCGGTCGTGATCGGGCCGGGATTTCCTGCCGGCGACGAATTGCTGTTCGACGTCGAGGCGGCGCTCGATTCGGACAAGCCGCTCGTCCTCGATGCCGCGGCGATCGACGCTGCGTTGCCGCGCCTGTCCGAAACGCCGCGCAAGGCGATCCTGACCCCGCACGAGGGCGAGTTCGCACGCGCTTTCCCTCAGCTTTATGGCAGCAAGATCGACCGCGCAAAGGCGGCCGCGGTGCGGACGCAGGCAGTGGTTGTCTACAAAGGCGCCGACACGATCATCGCCGCGCCCGATGGCCGCGTTGCCGCCGGATGGCCCGGAAGCCCGTGGCTCGCAACGGCAGGAACGGGCGATGTGCTCGCCGGCGCCTGTGGTGCGATGCTCGCGCGCGGCGGCGACCCGTTCGATGCCGCGGTGGCCGCGGTGGGCTGGCATATCGCGCAAGCCGCGCGTATAGGCCCCGGCCTTGTGGCCGACGATCTGGTTAGGGACTGAAAATGAGTGAAGCTGCGCTGATCGAGCGCATCGCCGCGCGCGGCGATGGCGTGACGGCCGACGGCCGCCATGTGGCGGGCGGTGTGCCGGGCGATCGCGTCCGCGACGACGGGATCATCATTCCGGGCCCGAACCGTGCCCAGCCGCCGTGCCGTCATTTCGGCAAATGCGGCGGCTGTCAGTTGCAGCATGTCGCCGAGCCGGCACTCGCCGACTTCGTGCGCGACCGTGTGGTCGGCGGCTTGCAGGGACAGGAAGTTGCGTTCGGCGACGTTCTGCCCGCGGTGCTGTCGCCCGCGGAAAGCCGCCGCCGTGCCGTGTTGACCGCGCTTCGCACCGGCAAGCAGGTTGCGATCGGCTTCAACGCCGCGCAGAGCAACCAGATCGTCGATATGCGGATGTGCCCGCTGTTGATGCCCGAACTCTTCGCGCTGGTCGCACCGGTCCGCGAACTGCTGACGATGATCGCGCAGCAGCGGCGCCCGGTGAAGATCAAGATGCAGAGGCTCGATCAGGGTGTCGAACTGATATTGGAAGGCGTGAAGGCCGAGGGGCTCGACGCCGCGATGGCGCTGCAGGATTTTGCCGGGGCGCATAAACTTGCGCGCTTTGCGATCGACCAGGGCGACGGCCTCGAAATCCTCTGGCAACCCGAACCGCCGACGATGCGCTTTGGCGATATCACAGTCGAAGTACCGCCCTTCGCTTTTCTGCAGCCGACGACGACAGGGCAGGCGGCGCTCGTCGATGCGGTGCGTCAGGCGATCGGCGATGCTCCGGCGGTCGCAGACCTGTTCGCCGGGGTCGGCACCTTCGCATTGTCCGTCCAAGCGGGACGGAAGGTTTACGCCGCCGAAGGCGCTCGCGATGCGATCGCGGCGCTGATGGCGGCCGCGAACGGGGCGCGGGCGCTGGTGGCGACCGAGCATCGCGACCTGTTCCGTCGGCCGCTGATCCCCACCGAGCTGAACCGCTTCGGCGCGGTCATCCTCGACCCGCCGCGCGCGGGCGCTGAAGAACAGGTCAAGGAATTGGCGGCATCAACGACGCCGGTGATCGCCTATGTCAGCTGCAACCCCGCGAGCTTCGCGCGCGACGCGAAGATGCTCGTCGAGGGTGGCTATACACTCGACTGGGTGCAGCCCGTGGGCCAGTTCCGCTGGTCGACCCATGTGGAACTGGCCGCACGCTTCTCGCGCTAAAGGATCAGTGCAGCACGAAACCGATGAACGCGTGCACGCACAGCGCGATCAGCGCGAGGCTGGCGAGTGCGAAGATGCCGAAACGCCACATCACGCGGTTGACCGTCGCCTGAATCAGGCTGTGCAGGATGCGCAGGCCGACATAGCCCCAGGCGAGTTGCGCGTTGAGCCCGCCGCCCATGCCGCCGATGGCAAGCGCGAGCGCGACGGCGTAAAAGATCGTCGGCTGTTCCATCAGATGGTTATAGTTGTGCGCTTTCCACTGCACCTCGGGCGGCAGTACCTCGTCAAGTCCGCGGCCCGTCGTGCCGACCAGATTTTTGGCGTCGATCTTGGCGCGGCTCATGGCGGGAATGCGCGTTGCGTACATCCACACCCACATGACCATCGACCAGAGCGCGAGCGTTGCGACCGGTCCCAGAATAGCGTTCGTATCCATATCTTTTTCTCCCCCTCAACCCAAAGTGGCGATCACCGCCAGCGCCGCCAGTGCGAAGAGGCACAAGGTCGCGACCGTGAAAATGACGAAACGGACCGGCACGCGGTTCACCGTCGATTGCCAGAAGCTGTGGACGATGCGCAGCACGACATAAGCCCATGCGAGCCCGCGGGTCAGGTCGGTGCTGCCGCCCGACAGATGTAGAAAAATGATGACCGCATAGAAGAGCGTCGGCTGTTCACACAGATGCGTGTAATTATGCGATTTCCAGTTGGTGAGCGGCGGCAGCACGCCTTCCAGATCGACGCCGCGGCCGCCCGGCGGCGCGGCCTTCAGGTCGATGCCGACTTTGGAAAAGGCCTGGAAGCGCGTCACTCCCGCCCAGGTCAGCATGATCAGCGTCCACAGCGCGAGCACCGCACCGGGTGCAAGCAGATTTTCAGGCATTGGCTCCCCCTTGTTCTTTGGGCGCGATGCTACGCCGCGGCGCCGACAATGCAACCGGCGAAGTTCAACGCGCCAGCTCGTCCCGGATCGCCGCGCCGTCACCGTCTACACGCGGCGCAAAGCCGAGGTCGCGGTCAGGCATCGCGCTATATTTCACCGGAGGCTGCATCTCGTGGAAGCCGCCAACGTCGGGATGCTCGCGACGCCGGAAAAAGCCTGTTGCGGCGAAATGCGGGTCTTCCTTGATATCCTGCAGGTCGCGGACCGCCATCGCGGGGATATCGTTCGCCGCGAACAACTCGAGCCATTCGGCGGTGGTCTTCGCAGGGGTCTTGCGCGCGATTTCGGAATAGACGATCGGCATGTGTTGGCCCCTGGCCTTGGCAGCCTCGAACTCGGGCGTTTCGGTGAGGCCCTCGCTGCCGAGCAGGATCATCAACCGCGCGGTCGACTCGGGCGTATAGGGAACGATCGCGAGATAGCCGTCGCTGGTAGGGAAGGGCTGGCGCGTCGGATCGAGCTGGCGCGGATAGCCTGCGGGGCCGATCGGCGGGTCGAGCGTCGCGTCGCGCAGATGCTCGACGAGCATGAACGAGGCGAAGCATTCGAACATCGGCACCTCGACCTGCTGGCCTTCGCCGGTCCGGAACTTGTGGACGAGCGCGGCGAGGATCGCCTGCGCCCCGAACTGGCCCGCAATCTTGTCGGCGATCAGCGAAGGGAAGTAGCGTGGGCTTGGGTTCCCATCGACACGCGGGAGCAGGCTCGTCGTGCCCGTCGCGGCCTGGATCACATCGTCATAGGCCTGAAGATCGGCATAAGGACCATCCTGCCCGAAGCCGGTGCCATGGACGTAGATGATATCGGGCTTGAGTGCTTTGCAGCCTTCATAATCGAAACCGAGCCGCGCGATCGCCTTGCCGCGAACATTGTGGAAGAAGACGTCGGCGGTCGCGATCAGGTCGCGCAGCGTCGCGGCATCATCGGGTTTTTTGAGGTCGAGCGCAATCGAGCGTTTGCCGCGGTTCACCGTCAAGTGGATCGAGCCCATCGTGGGATCGGGAACCCCGTTGCCAAGATAGCGCGAGATGTCGCCCGTCCCCGGCGTTTCGACCTTGATCACCTCGGCGCCCATATCGGCGAGCATCTGCGTCGCATAGGGTCCGAAGATTACCGTGGTGAGATCGACGATCCGGATCCCTGACAACATAGGCGCTCATCCTCTCTCTGCTTTGGCCGGCAGGATAGAATGATTGCAAAGTAAAACGGAAGGGCCTTCCGCGATTTTCCTTACGCCGCAGCGGGCGCCGCTTCGCCACTGCCATTTCCGGCAGCATAGGCGGCCGAGATCCGGCGATAGGATCGCGACCCAAACGCCACCAATGTCAGGAGCACGCCGAGCACGCCCGCAATCGTGAAGACGATTGCAATCCCGCGCTCGGAGCCGCGGCCGTACCAGTCACCGATCGCAGCGGCCCCTGCGCCGTCGGTCATCAGCGGCACGAAGAAGAACTGGGTGATCGGGGCAATCAGGAAAGCGGTGAGCGGCGAGGCCGCCTGTTCGACCGACTGCGCGAAACCAAAGACGCGCCCCTGGCGTTCGAACGGCACGACCTTCTGCAGCGCCGTCTGTTCTGCCGCTTCGGCATAGGGGCCAAGGAACATCCAGATGAAGCAGCCCACGGCGAGCAGCGGAATCGAAGACTGGATCGTGAAGACAGCCGCAACCACCCATTCGACTAGGCAGACGAACAGCAGGGTGCGGATCGGATTCGCGCCCAGACCCGTGCGTGCAATCAGCGCGCCGCTGATAATGAAGGCGCAGGACAGCACTGCCCAGAGCAATCCCCATTGCTCGACCTTCATCAGCGAGAGGCCATAGGCATCCATCAGCGCCATGAAGACCCCGCCAAGTAGATTGTTGAAGCAGGAGAAAAGGATGAGCGCGAAAAGCCCGGGAATGCCGAGCACGACGCGGAATGTCCCTGCCAGGTCGACACCGGCGCGCGTTTCATGATCGGCGGCGGCGCGCGGCTCCTCCACCTTGACGAACAGAAGGTGGATCGCGGCGGCGAGGGTGAAGGCGATCGCGAAAACCAGCGTGGCCGTCATCCCGCCCCACGCAACCAGAAAGCCGCTGATCGCCGATGTCACCAGAAAACCGACACCGCCGACCATGCCGACGAGGCCGTTCGCCTTGTCGCGCCGGTCTTCGGGGATCAGCAAGGTGACCAGCGTCGGCAGGGCGATCATGCGGATATTGCCGAAGATGACGGCGAGCATCGACACTAGGATGAACAGCCAGAACGGGACGCTTGCCACGCTGGCCGACCGGATGTCGGGAACCAGCGCATAGCCGCCGAGCGCCACGACGTAGAGACAGAGCGAGGCGACGCTCGACACCAGCATCATATTGCGCTTGCCATGATGGTCGACGAGGCTGCCAAACCAGATACCGAGCATCGCGGTCAGGACGAGATAGATGCCCGCGATCATTCCCGTCGCGAAGACCGACTGAGTTTCGAGGAAGGTCCAGAAGGTCAGCGCGAACCACACCGTGAAATTGGTGAGGTTGGCGACAAAATTGTTCGCGAGAAGATGATGAAAGGATCGCATGGGCCGCGCAATCTAGCGGCTTGGTCTGAAAGAGAAAGGGCCGGTCGCATCGCTGCGCCGGCCCTCAATTCTCTGGATCGCTGCCCTTCAGAACAGCTTGGTCACGGTCGCGCTGCGGCGTTCCTGTTCGACTTCGCCGGTGTAGAGGCTGACCATCGGCTCATCGCTGACGACATGAGTCTCGTCGGCGCCGAAGCCGTTGAACTTGGTGCGCATCGCGCAGCCATAAGCGCCGAGCATGCCGATTTCGATGAAATCGCCCGCCTTGATGTCCGCCGGCAGGAAGAACGGCCCCGCCATATGGTCGAGGTCGTCGCACGTCGGGCCATAGAAGCTGAACGGCACCATCTCGGCGTCGCTCGCCACATCGCGCTGCAGCGTGACGGGAAAGCGCCAGCCGACATGCGCGGCGTCGAACAGCGCGCCATAGGCACCGTCGTTGATGTACAGCTCATCACCGCGGCGCTTTTCGACGCGTACGATCAGTGAGCTATATTCGGCCGACAGCGCGCGGCCCGGTTCGCACCACAGTTCAGCCGAATAGCTGATCGGCAGGCTTTCGAAGCTGCGGTGGATCGTCTCGAAATAGGCGTCGAGCGGCGGGGGTTCCATGCCCGGATAGGATGAAGGGAAACCGCCACCGACATCGATGATGTCGACGGTGACCGACGCTGCGACGATCGCCGCGCGGACGCGCTCCATCGCCTGCGCATAGGCATGCGGGGTCATGGCCTGGCTGCCGACATGGAAGCAGATGCCGAGCGCGTCGGCCGCCTGGCGGGTCGCCATCAGCAGTTCGACAACCTCGTCGGCCTCGGCGCCGAACTTGGCGGCGAGGCTCAGCTTCGAATGATCGGACGAAACGCGCAGGCGCACGAGCAGGTTCAGGTCCTGCGCGCCTTCGGTCGCACGGACGATCTTCTCGAGCTCGTCCATCGTGTCGAGCGAGAAGGTGCGTACGCCATGTTTCCAATAGGCTTCGGAAATCGCTTCCTCCGCCTTCACCGGATGCATGAAGCAAAGCGTCGCTTCGGGAAGCGTGCGCGCAACGAGCCGGACCTCGGCGATCGAGGCGACGTCATAATGCGTGACACCCGAATCCCACAGCACGCGCAGCAGGTCAGGCGAAGGATTCGCCTTGACCGCATACATGGTCGTGCCGGGAAATCGCTCGATGAAGAAACGCGCTGCGCGCCGCGCGGCGTGCGGGCGGACAAGCGTAACAGGTTCGATCGGCGAAAGTGCCTGAATCAGCCCGTGGGCGCTATGATGCTGGTGCAACTCAAGGGACCCCCAAAATTAAACGGTAAACGACAAGGCTGCCTTGCGGTTATTGGAAGTCCCCCTGGGGCAGCGGAGGGCGATATATGCAGGGGGGTCCCCCCTGTAAAGACCCTATCGCGCAATTTTGTAATAGT
>Ga0209257_1000488_pt1 | contig 71290 bp, 57 predicted proteins | sample AraplaCvi_mCL_r2_FD_184277 | JGI IMG/M metagenome (GOLD analysis project Ga0209257, IMG submission 184277) | Arabidopsis root microbial communities from North Carolina, USA - plate scrape MF_Cvi_mCL_r2 (SPAdes) (version 2) | ecosystem: Host-associated > Plants > Roots > Endosphere | place: USA...
ACATGGCCGCCTGCGCGGTGCTCACCGGGCTGGTGCCGTTCCGCGAGCTGGGCGTGCCCGACCCGATCGCGCTGGCGGTGGACCGCATCGGCTGGCCGGGCTTTGCCGGGGTGATCAAGCTGGGCGCGCTCACCGGGCTGGGCTCGGTGCTGCTGGCCAACGCCTATGGCCATTCGCGCATCGCCCTGGCGATCTCGCGCGATGGGCTGCTGCCCAGCCTGTTCCAGCGCCTGCATCCGCGCTTTGCCACGCCGTGGCGGGGCAACCTGGTGCTGGGGGGGATCGCGGCGACCTGCGCGGCCCTGCTGCCGATCAACATCCTCGGCGACCTGGCCTGCCTGGGCATCGCCTCGGCCTTCATCGTGGTGTGCATCGCGGTGATGTGGCTGCGCTCGTTCCGCCCGGACATGGCCGGCGCCTTTCGCGTGCCGCTGGGCGGGGTGTGGATCGGCCGGGTGTGGATCGGGGTGGTGCCGGTGCTGGGCATCGTGATGTGTCTGGGGATGATGGCGCCGGTGCTGACCGACATGGCCTTGCAGGTCGTGCGCGGCGATGCGCTGCCGGCGCTGATCCTGGTGGTGTATTGCGTGGCCGGTGCCGCGCTGTATTTCGGATATGGCCTGCGGCGTTCGCGCCGGCAGGCATCAGCAGGTGATGGAACCGATCGATGAGTCTGTCTTCAACGCGCGCTGCAACGCCGGCCCCGCGCGTGGCCGATGCCCTGGCGCTGGGGCGCCTGGATGCCCACGACCAGGCCGCGCTGATCGCGCGCGGTGAACTCTCGGCGGCCGAGCTGACCGAGGCGGCCATCGTCCGCATCCAGGCGCTGGACCCGGCGCTGGGCGCACTGAGCCACCAGGCCTTCGACCTGGGCCGCGCACGTGCGGCGCAGGTCGATGCCATGGGCGCCGAGCGCCCGGCAATGGGCGGCGTGCCGCTGCTGCTGAAGGATTCGCTGGCCTGGCCAGGCATGCCCACGCGCGGCGGCTCGCGTAGCCGCAACAACGTGCTGGCCACCCATGCCCATGCCTTCGCGCAACGGCTGGAGGCGCAGGCGCTGGTACCGCTGGGCAAGACGGCGATGCCCGAGTTCGGCCTGCTGCCGTCTACCGAGCCGCTGCTGGGACCGGTCACGCGTAACCCCTGGAACCTGGACCGCTCGCCGGGCGGCTCCAGCGGCGGTGCCGGCGCCGCGCTGGCCGCGGGGCTGGTGCCGCTGGCCCATGGCAGCGACGGGGCGGGCTCGATCCGCATTCCCGCTTCCTGCTGCGGCGTGGTCGGGCTCAAGCCCGGGCGTGGCGGCGTGGTGCGGGTGCGCGAGCGTCACCCCATCGAGGACCTGATCGTCAGCGACAGCCTGATGTCGCGCAGCGTGCGCGATAGCGCCTGGGCCTTCGCCGCGACCTCACCGCAGGGCCGGCCGATGGTGCGCCAGGCCCCGGACCGACGGCTGCGCATCGCGCTGGTGGAAGGCAACCTGCACGGCCAGGCCGCACCGGCCGCCTTGCAGGACGCCACCGCGCAGGCCGCGCGCCTGTGCGAGCAGCTGGGCCATCGGGTGGAACTGGCGCCCTGGCCGGTCGACGGTGCGCAGGTGCTGCGCGCGATGACCACGCTGTGGTCGCATACCGCGGCCGATTGCGTGGATCTGACGGTCGCCGCGCTGGGCATGGAGGCCACGCAGGGCGCGCTGGAACCGTGGACACGCAACCTGGCGCAGTGGAACCGCCAGCATTGCGGCATCGCGCAGCTGGAGCACGCCTATGCCCAGCTGGCCGCGCTGCCACCGGCCTTCGATGCCTTTCACCAGCGCTACGACGTGCTGCTCACGCCCACCCTGCATCGCGCGCCGCCCGTGCTGGGCGCGCTGTCGCCGGAGCGCCCGGTGGAGGAGCTGCTGGCCGCGTTCTTCGATTGGTGCTCCTACACGCCACTGCAGAACCTGGCCGGCACCGCGGCGATCTCGCTGCCGCTGGCGCACGACGACGATGGCCTGCCGCTGGGCGTGCAGTTCGCCGCCAATCGCGGCGACGAAGACCTGCTGCTGGGCCTGGCCTATGAACTGGAGGCGGCCGCGCCCTGGCACGACCGCTGGCCGACGCATTCGGTCGCCACCCTGGAGACACGCTGATGGGACACGCCCGCGATGCGCTGTACGCGGCCCGTTCGCAGGACGATGTGCTCAAGCTGCTGGACGCCCAGTCCATGGCCTGGCTGGTGTCGGCCGGTGGCGAGGATGCCGCATTCACCCCGTTGCCGCTGCGCTCGGCGCTGGATGCCCAGGGCCGCCTGGTCGCCCTGCAGGGGCACCTGGCGCGGCGCAACCCGCACGTTGCGCGGCTGCGCCGCGATCCCATCGCGCAGGCGCTGGTGATGGGCCCGCACGCCTATGTCTCGCCGAGCTGGCTGGACGACCGCACCCAGGCACCGTCGTGGAACTACGCCGCGGCGGTGTTCGAGCTGGAGGTCAGCCTGAGCGAGGAGCCCCAGGACATCGAGGATGAACTGCGCGCGCTGGTCACGCGTATGGAAGGCGCGCGGCCCAATGCGTGGACGCTGGAGGAGATGGGCGAGCGCTACGCGCGCCTGGCCCAGGGCGTGACCGCCCTGCGTGGGGCGATCACCAGGACCCGCTCCACCTTCAAGCTCGGCCAGGACGAGCGCGACCACGATTTCGCCCAGTTGCTGGCCGGCCTGAGCCGCAGCGGCGAGGCGCAGGTGGTGCAGTGGATGCAGGCGTTTTCCAGCCGCGGCGATGGCCAGGATGGGCGCGCATGAGCGCGGCGATGGACGCACTGGACCCGCAGATTCGCCACTTCATCGACGCGGTGGTCAGCGAGGGCCGCGCCCTGGCCGCCGGCCGCACGCTGGACTGGCCGGCGCGCCGACGGATCGCCGAGGCCACGCGCGCGCGCTGGCGCGAAGGTGGGCCGCAGATGGCTTCCACCCAGGATCTTCGGATCGATGAAGGCCTGCGCCTGCGCGTGTATCGCCCGCATGGCGTCGGGCCCGCCAGCCCGGTCCTGGTGTACGTGCATGGCGGCGGCTGGTGCATGTTCAGCCTGGACACGCACGACCGGCTGATGCGCGAGTACGCGCAGGGCGCAGGCGTGGTGGTGGTGGGCGTGGACTACGCGCTTTCCCCGGAGCACCCGTACCCCACCGCGCTCAACCAATGCGTGTGCGCCGTGCAATGGCTGCGCGACCAGGCCGGCACGCTCGGGATCGATCCACAGCGCATGGCCCTGGCCGGCGATTCGGCCGGCGGCAATCTCTCGGTGGCCACCGCGCTTGCGCTGCGCGAGCGCGGGACGCTGCCAGGCCTGCGCGCGCTGGTGTTGAACTACGGCGCCTGGGACCCGGCGATCTCCGCGCAGGCCGCGGCCACCCTGGGCACCGACGAGGACATGCTGAGCGCTGCGGAGATGGACGCGTTCTGGCTGGCGTACCTGGGGCCGGACGCCTTGCGCTGTCGCGACCCGCTGGCCGTGCCGGTCCACGCCGACCTGACCGGCCTGCCTCCGAGCCTGCTGCTGTGGGGCGACCGCGACGTGCTGGCCGAACAGAACCGCGACATGGCCCAGCGCCTGCGCGCGGCGGGGGTGAGCGTGGAGACCTGCGAACATGCAGGCGCCCCACACAGCTTCATCGAGGCCATGGCCGTCTCCGATCAGGCACGTGCGGCGATCGCGCGCGGCTGCCGCTGGCTGCGCAGGCACCTGTTCGACCCCGCAACCCAGGACCCGTCCGCATGATCCGTCTGCTTCGCCTGTCGCTGCTGCTGGCAGGCGGCCTGCTGTTGTCCAGCGCGGCCGCCGCGCAAACCCTTCCCACGCCCGCAGCGATCAGCCAGCTCAAGCACGTGGACGACCCGCAGATCAGCCGCGATGGCGCATGGATCGTCTACACCGTGGCCACGCCGCGGCCACAGGGCAAGCCGCCGCAGAGCCGCCTCTGGCGCGTGCCGGCCAGCGGCAAGGCGAGCGCCCAAGCATTGGCCGCGCCGGCCGACGCAAGCGAGTCCTCGCCAAAGTGGCTGGCCGATGGCGGCATCGCCTTCCTCTCCGACCGGTCCCTGCCACAGGGGCTGGACACCGCCGCGCTCGGCACGACCCAGCTCTGGCGCGCCAATGCCGATGGCAGCGCGCCGCAGCTGCTGACCCAGGCGGCCAGCGATGTGGCCAAGTACGGCTTCTCGCCCGATGGCCAGCAGCTGGCCTATCTGGCGGTCGATGCGCCCGGCGCGCAGGACAAGGCCGCGGCCGAGGCGAAGGACGATGCGGTGGACGTCGGACACCCCACCCGGTTCCAGCGGCTGTGGCTGCGCGACCTGCGCAGCGGACAGGCGCGCGTGCTTACTCCTGTCGGGCTGCAGGTGCAGGATGTGGCGTGGTCGCCGGCCGGCGACCGCCTGGCGCTGCGCGTGTCCGAGGACACTACGCTCAACGGCTACTGGTACCGCTCGCGCATCGTGCTGCTGTCGCTGGCCGATGGCAGCTTGAGCGAACCCCTGGAGCCGTCGGCATCGGCCATCCCGCTGCAGTTCTCGCCCGATGGCCGCAAGCTGCTGTATGGCCGCATCGCCCCTTATGGCATGGTCGCCACCCATGTCGTGCACACCCTGGCCGACGGTGCGCGGGTGGAACTGGCGCGCGACTGGCCAGGCACGCTGTGGTCGGCGCACTGGCAGGACGAGAAGACCCTGATCGCCCAGGGCCTGCACGGCGTGAGCGGCGCGTTCCTGCGCGTGGACGCGGCCACCGGCGCCTGGCGCACCCTGGCCAAGGCGAAGACCGCCTATCCCAGCTTCAGCGTCGCCGACAACGGCCGTGTCGCCTTCCTCGGCCTGCGAGACGACCAGCCGGGTGAGGTGTGGACGCTGGAGCGCGGCAGGCTCGCCGTGCGTACCGACAGCAACCCGCAGGTCGCCGGCTGGGCCCTTGGCCAGGTGCGCGAGCTGGACTGGACCTCATCGCGCGATGGCCGCCGCATCACCGGCGTGCTGGTGACCCCGCCAGGCTGGAAGGGCGACGCGCCGCTGCCCACCCTGGTGCAAGTGCACGGCGGGCCGGCCGAGGCCTGGTGGTCGGGCTGGCTGGGCTCCTGGCACGACTGGGCGCAGCTGCTGTCCACGCGCGGCTACGCGGTGTTCCTGCCCAACCCGCGTGGCTCGGAAGGCCAGGGCCATGCCTTCACCGAGCTGGCCCGGCACGACTGGGGCGGCGCGGATTTCCAGGACATCCTCGATGGCGTGGACCTGCTGCAGGCGCAGGGCGTGATCGACCCGCAGCGCCTGGGCATCGGCGGCTGGAGCTACGGCGGCTACATGTCGGCCTGGGCGGTGACGCAGTCCAAGCGCTTCAAGACCGCCATCGTCGGCGCGGGCGTGATCGACATCGGCGTGGCGGCCCTGACCACCGACGTGCCGGCCTACGCGCCGGGTTACTTTGGCGATCCGGTGACCAATCGCGCCGAATACGATGCGCATTCGCCGATCCGCTACGTGGACCGCGTCACCGCGCCGGTGCTGATCCTGCACGGCGAGGCCGACGCGCGCGTGCCGCTGAGCCAGGGGCAGATGCTGTATCGCGCGCTCAAGTTCCACGGCACGCCGGTGGAGATGGTGACCTATCCGCGCGGCCCGCACTGGTTCTTCGAACAGGAACATGGCCGCGACGTGCAGCAGCGCGTGGCCGACTGGCTGGATGCGCATCTGCGCTGAGTGGAGAGCGCGTTGCTCGCACGCAGATGCTGCAAGTGGCCTGACAACACGCCCTGTACTTGTGGGAGCAGCTTTAGCCGCGAAGGAGCTTTACTGGGAAAGCCCCTTCGCGGCTAAAGCCGCTCCCACAATTGTTGCTTCCACAGAAGAATTACTCACGCGGAGCTGTCGGTCGCTGCCTACTTCGCCGAGGACCAGGTGAAGGTCGCCAGGCTCTTGGCCGGCAGCGTGGCCTGCACGCGTCGGTCGCCTTCGCCCAGGGTCAGCGCCTGCGGCGTGTCGCCGGAATTGCTGACCACCAGCACGCGGCTGCCGTCGGGATTGACGAAGGCCACGTTGTCGACCTGCCCCTGCGTGTCCGGCGATGCCACGCGCCGCGCGCCGGGCAGCACGAAGCGGCTGACGTGCGCCAGCGCGTAGTACTCATCGGTCCGGTCCAGCACCTCCCCGCTCCTGGCGTCGATGGTCACCACCCCGCGGCAGGTGTCGCAGCCGCCTGCATGCGGGCCATTGCGCTCATCCAGCGCCAGGTTCCAGAAGATCACTCCACGCGCGCCATGGCGCACCGACTGGATCACCGTGCGCCGCGCCTGCAGCACCAGCCCGCCGGCGTTCAGCGGCTCCCAGTTCCCACCCGAGCATTCGGTCAGATACACGTCCTTGTCGGGAAACGCCGCGCGCACCGGCCCCTGCGCATCGGGCGTGCCCATGTAGCAATGCCAGGCGATGGCGTCCACGTACTGGGCGGCATCGGCGTCGCCCAGCACGTCGGTCGGTTCGTTCGGCTTGTCCCAGTTGTGGTCCCAATCCATCAGCCGCGGCGCGTCCTTGCCGCGCGCCTTCAGCAGCGGGCCCAGGTGCTGGGCGATGAACTGGCCACGCGCCGGCGCGTTCAAGCGCATACCCGGATAGTCCTTGGGCTCGAAGTCCGGCTCGTTCTGCACCGTCAGCGCCCAGATCGGGATGCCCTGCTGCGCATAGGCATCGACATAGCGCAGCAGGTAGCGGGCAAAGGCGTCCTGGTACTGCGGATCCAGCGTGCCCTGCACCAGCTTGCGGTTGGACTTCATCCACGCCGGTGCGCTCCACGGCGAGGCCATGACCTTCAGCTGCGGATTGATCTTCAGCGCTGCCTGGGTCACCGGCACCACGTCGGCCAGATTGTGCTGGATCGAGAAGTGCTGCAGCTGCGGATCGGGTGCGTTGTCCGGCGTGTCGTCCAGCGAGTAGTGGAACCGCGAGAAATCCGAGGCGCCGATGGTCAGGCGGGTGAAGCTCAGGCCCAGGCCATTGCCGTGGCGCCCGAACAGCTCGCGCAGCAGCGCATCGCGTTGCGCAGGCGATTGCTGCTGGATCAGCCAGGCCGAGGCATCGGTGATGGAGGCGCCGAAGCCGACCATGGCCTGGTCGGGCTTGCCGGCATCCAGCGTGATGTCGATGGCGGCGCGATCGCCACGCGTCGTGCGCCACGCCGTGGTCTGCAAAGGCGCCAATGCCAGGGTGTGGTCGTTGCTGGTGACCCAGGCGCGCATCGCCTCCGCTTGCGCTGCGACGGCGGGCGAACACCACAGCACGCCGATCAATGCGAGTGCGTACGGAAAGCGGTTGTGCATGACATGTCCTTCAACGAGCGGACACCGATCTTGGCCGCGATGTTGCGCGCGATGCATGTTGCATCGCCACATGGGACCAAAGTCGATAGGGTGCAGTGGGCTGATTCGGCTATCGTTCGCGCCCGGTTCGAGATGGCCGGTCATGCGCCATTTGACGCGTGTGGACATCGTCGCTATGACAGCGCTGTCAGATTCGCCTGGAGGGGGCACATGACACAGATCACCGCAGGGCGCCGTCGCGCGTCGAACAACTCGCGCGCGCCGCGCTTCCATCTGCTCACTGCCGCCTGCTGCCTCGCACTCGCCGCTTCCACGTCTGCAATGGCGCAGACCGCCCCCGCGCAGGACGCCACCGAGCTGGATACGGTCAAGGTCACCGGCATCCGCGGCGCGATCGCCAGCGCGGTGGAGACCAAGAGCGAAGCCACCTCGATCGTGGAGGCCATCTCCGCCGAGGACATCGGCAAGCTGCCGGACGTGTCCATCGCCGATTCGATCTCGCGCCTGCCGGGCCTGACCACCCAGCGCGTGGACGGCCGCTCGCAGGTGATCAACATCCGCGGCATGTCCGAGCAGTTCGCCGGCACCTTGCTCAATGGCCGCGAGCAGGTCAGCACCGGCGACAGCCGGGGCGTGGAGTTCGATCAATACCCCTCCGAGCTGGTCAATGCCGTGGTCGTATACAAGACCCCCGATGCTGCGCTGATCGGCCAGGGCCTGTCCGGCACCGTGGACCTGCAGACCATCCGCCCGCTGGACCTGGCCGAGCGCCGCATCGTGGTCAGCGGCCAGGGCGAATACAACTCGCTGGGCGAGCTCAGCGGCGATGGCCAGGACAAGGGCTATCGCGCCAGCGCCTCCTACGTGGACCAGTTCGCCGACGACACCTTCGGCGTGGCCCTGGGTGTGGCACGGCTGAAGTCGCCCTTCCAGGAAGAGCACTACAAGTCCTGGTGGTGGGCCGACCTGGACCGCGTGGACTGGGACGGCCCCTACCAGGCCGGCCGCCCGCTCAACGCGATCAACCTGCAGGGCTCGGAGGCCTGGGTGAAGTCGCGCGACCTGCAACGCGATGGCGTGATGGCGGTGTTCGAGTACAAGCCCAACGACCAGTGGCACAGCATCCTGGACCTGTACTACTCCAAGTTCGACCAGGACGAGACCATGCACGGGACCATGTGGTCCAACGCCTCGGATTTCGTCGGCGCCGACGGCACCGGCACCAGCTACAGCAATGCCCAGACCACGCTGGTCGACGGCTATCCGGTGCTGACCAGCGGCACCCTCAACGGCGTGCAGCCCATCATCCGCAACGACAGCAACCAGCGCCAGGACCGGCTGTTCTCGGCCGGGTGGAACAACAAGTTCGCCCTGAATGAGACCTGGACCCTCAACGCCGATGTCAGCTACTCGCGGGCCAAGCGCGACCAGTCCGCGTTGGAGCTCTACGCCGGCCGCCTGGGCGGGCAGAGCATCGATTTCGACCTGCGCACCAGCCCGGGCTATTCGCAATTCGCCACGCCCAACCTGGCCGATCCCAACGCGGTCTACCTGTGGGACCCGCAGAACTACAACCATGACGGCCGCCTGGAAAACTCCCAGCAGAAGGACACCATCAAGGCCGGGCGCCTGGAGCTGAGCCATGCGATGGACAACGCCATCATGCGCAGCGTGGACTTCGGCGTGAACGTCAACAAGCGCACCAAGGAGAAGGTGGCCGACGTGTACTTCGCCTTCCTGCCGCCGGCGGCAGGCGGTGAGGGCACGACCCCGACGCTGGTGGACCCGTCGCTGCTGTATGCGCCGACCTCGCTGGATTTCGTCGGCATCGGCGACATCCTCAGCTTCAACCCACGCGCGCTGCTGAACCGCTACTACGACGTGCGCCTGAGCGAGAGCAACGACGACCTGCGCAAGGACTTCATCGTCGAGGAGAAGGTCAACACCTTCTACATCCGCGGCAACATCGACATGGACCTGAGCGACAGCATCCGCGTGCGCGGCAACGTCGGCGCGCAGTACATCCAGAGCGACCAGTCCTCCACCGGCTTCAACGCCGCCAACGACTCGGTGGTCGGCTCGCAGACCCTGGGCGCCGAGTACAGCGACTTCCTGCCCAGCCTGAACCTGATCTTCGACTTCGGCGACGGCTGGCTGATCCGCGCGGCGGCCAGCAAGACGCTGATGCGCCCGCCCATCAACTACCTCAGCGCCGATTCCAGCGCCGGGGTGATCCAGACCGGCGCCGAGGCCGGCCTGTGGAGCGGCAGCGGCGGCAACCCCACCCTGGAGCCGTATCGCGCGCTGGCCTTCGACCTGTCCTTCGAGAAGTACTTCGGCCAGGGCAGCTACGTCGGCCTGGCCCTGTTCCGCAAGAACCTGGAAACCTACATCTATCGCCAGAACCTGGTGTGGGACTTCAGCGGCTACACCCCCGACCCCGATGGCCTGCAGCCGATCTCCAACACCGGCAACTTCAGCACCTGGGCCAACGGCACCGGCGGCTACATGCGCGGCGCGGAACTGTCCACGGCCCTGGCCGGCGGCCTGATCAGCGACAAGCTCGACGGCTTCGGCGCGCTGTTCAACATCTCCTACACCGAGTCCTCCATCGACCCGGACCCGAACGACAACTCGCCGGGCACCGACACCATCCCGGGCCTGTCCAAGGTGGTGGCCAATGCCACGCTGTACTACGAGAAGCACGGCTTCTCCGCGCGCCTGAGCCAGCGCTATCGCGACGGCTACCGCGGCGAGTACAGCGCCCTGTTCGGCCAGCGTCAGTACCGCAACACGCTGAGCGAGCGCACCATGGACGCGCAGCTGAGCTACGACTTCGCCAAGGGCACCCGCATGGAAGGCCTGACCCTGCTGTTCCAGGTCAACAACCTCACCGACGAGCCCTTCCGCACCGAGGTCAGCGAGAGCACCGGCACCGGGCTGTTCTTCCCCGAGGAGTACACCAAGTACGGCCGCCAGTACATGCTGGGCTTCCGCTACTCGCTGTAAGCCGGCGCCAGCGCCCGCTGCGCGGACCTGCTGCACCACGCAACGCCCCGGTCGAAAGGCCGGGGCGTTGTCGTCTCCGACGGCGCCATGAAAACGCTTTCATTGTTTTGAAAAAGCCCTTAGGATGCGCCCGCTTTTTCAAACCTCTCGAGCAACACGGTTCATGGACATGCAAGCCACCAACGCCTATGGGCAATACAGTCCCAAGTGGCAGTTCCGCTTCTCTTTCTTCGACCGGCACGGCGCGCCCAGCAGCCCGGCATGGAAGGCGGCCTTCAAGCAGTTGCCCTTCGGCGAGAAGCTCAAGCTCAACATCAACTTCTTCGCGCTGTTCTTCGGCTGCCTCTACTTCTTCTGCGTCGGCATGTGGCGCAAAGGCCTGACGCTGCTGGGCCTGGGCATTGCGCTCGGCGTGGTGTCCGCCTTCCTGCCCGATGCCATCGGTCGCGGCCTGTTCATCGCGTTCAACCTGCTCACGGCCATGACCGCCAACTACGCGTACTACCTGGTCAAGGTGAAGGGCGATGAGGGCTTCAACCCGTTCCAGGGCATGCGCTGGTAGGTCGTCGATCATCCGCAGGAAACAACGGCGCCTGTCGGCGCCGTTGTCGTTTGCGCAAGCGGCTCAGCCGCTTCAGGCCTGCTCGCCCCTGCCCAGCAGGCTGTGGCGACGCCCATAGGCCAGGTAGGCGATCACCCCGATCGCGTTCCACACCAGGAAGTACACCTGGGTGCGGCTGGGCAGGCTCCAGAACAGGTACAGGCAGCCGCCGATCGCCACCGGCCCGACCACCCAGGCCAACGGCGTGCGGAAGGCGCGCGCGCGGTGCGGCTCGCGCTTGCGCAGCACCAGCAGGCAGACGGCCACCGCGGTGAAGGCCGCCAGCGTGCCGGCATTGGCCAGCGCGGCGATCTCGTCCAGCCGTGCCACCCCAGCCAGCGCCGCCACCAGCACGGCGGTGAACAAGGTCGTCGCCACCGGCGTGCCGGTGCGCTGGTTGACCTTGGACAGCCCGCGCGGCAGCAGGCCATCGCGCGACATCACGAAGAAGATGCGGCTCTGCCCATACAGGAAGGCCAGCAGCACGGTCGGCAGCGCGATCACCGCCACCGCGCCGATCACCGCCGCGGCCCTGGCGCTGCCCAGCTCGCGCATGATCAGCGCCAGCGGCTCGGCGCTCTTGCCGAACACCGTAAAGCTCATCGCGCCCACCGCGGCCAGGGCCACCACCACGTAGATCAGCGTGCAGCCCACCATCGAACCGACAATGCCGATGGACAGATCGCGCCCCGGGTTCTTGGTCTCCTCGGCCGCGGTGGAGATCGCATCGAAGCCGTAGAAGGCGAAGAAGATGATCGCCGCCGCGGCCATGACCCCGCGCTCCACGCCCTGCGCATCGACCGATTTGGAAAAGCCGTAGGGCATGAACGGATGCAGGTTGGCCGGGTCGAAGGCCGGCAGCGCCACCCCCACGAACACCGCCAGCGCGATCAGCTTGAGCACCACCAGCACCGCGTTGAGCGTGGCGCTCTCCTTGGTGCCGGCCATCAGCAGCCCGGCCACTACGAAGGTGATGGCCACCGCGGGCAGGTTGACGATGCCGCCGGCATGCGGGCCAGCGGTCAGGGCGGCCGGCAGGCTCATGTCCACGCCGGTGTTCGCGCTGGCCCACTGCAGGAAGCCGACGAAGTAGCCCGACCAGCCCACCGCCACCGTGCTGACCACCAGCGAGTACTCCAGGATCAGGCTCCAGCCCACCACCCAGGCGATGCTCTCGCCCAGGGCGGTGTAGCTGTAGGTGTAGGCGCTGCCGGCAGCCGGCATCATCGTGGCCATCTCGGCATAGGCCAGCGCCGCGCAGGCGCAGACGATGCCGGCGGCCACGAAGGACAGCAGCACGGCGGGGCCGGCCTTGTCCGCGCCCACGCCGATCAGCGTGTAGATGCCGGTGCCGACGATGGCGCCGATGCCCAGCGCGATCAGGTGCGGCCATGACAGGGTGGGGACCAGCTGGCGACCGGCCTCGTGCACGGTGACCTGATCGATGTTCTTGCGGCGCAGCCAGGCACCCATGGCGTCTCTCATGAAGGAAAACCGGCGCCCAGTGTCGCCGATGCCGCCCCGGCGATGAACCCTGCAGCGCGGCAAGCCGGCGCAGGACCGCCAGGACCGTGCCCAGGCGCTCGCTTGCTCGAACCCCTGTGGGAGCGGCTCCAGGTGGCCTCGGGCCGTCAGCCGCAACGGGACTTTCCCGGCAAAGCCCCCTTCGCCGGTGAATCGGCTCCCACAAACCGCGAAGGCTAGCTGCTGGTCCCCAGCCGGATGCCGAAGCCGATCAGGAACACCCCTGCCGCGCGGCGCATCCAAAGGCCGACGCGCGGATGCCGGTGCAACCGCTGCGCCAGCGCATGGCCGATCAGGATCAACAGCGAGCAGTACGCCACCGAGATCAGCGCGATCAGCACCGACATGGCCGCGAAGGTCAGCACGCCCCGATGCGCCGCCGGGTCGATGAACAAGGGAAAGAACGCCATGTAGAACACGATGGCCTTCGGATTGAGCAGGGTGATCAACAGCCCCTGGCGGAAGAAGTGTCCGGGCTGCAGGCGGATCACCCCCGGCGCATCGCCCTGGCCCTTTTGGCGCAACAGCCCGATCCCGATCCACACCAGATAGGCCGCCCCGGCGTACTGCACGGCCTGGAACACCAGCGGATTGGCCTTCAGCAGCGCCGCCACCCCCGCAGCCGCCAGCCACATCAGCACCTGGTCGCCCAGCAGCAGCCCGGTGAGGGCGACATAACCGCCGCGGATGCCGGCCTTGCCGGTGGCGGTCAGCAGGGCGAAGGTGCCCGGCCCGGGCAGGGCCAGGAACACCAGCACGGCCAGCGCGAAGGTCCACAGGTTCTCGATCCCCATCCACGGCATGGCCCGCACTCACGCGTTGCTTGCAAGCCGCAGATGGTAAGCACGCAGGCCGACAACGGCGAGCGCCCTCGCAGACCCTCAGCGCGGCGCGCGCAGCCGCGCACGCACCGCCGCGACCAGCGCGTCCAGGCTGTCATAGCGCGGCACGCCGTAGCGATCGCCGGTGATATCCAGGTTGCCCTTGCGCCAATAGTCTTCGGGCGCGGCCACCAGCAACTTGCCCGAGCGCGCGTACAGGCCGAACTCCAGCAGCGTGATCGGGCTCTGCGTGCCGGGCGCGAAGTACATCAGCACCAGGTCGGCCTGTTCCAGCGCGGCCAGTTCCCACTGCACCTGGGCGCGGAAGTTGGGGTCATCGGCCTGCGGCTTCCACGCCGGGTCCCAGTCGGCGCGGCGCGGGTTGAGCAGCAGCACGTCCATATCGGCCAGCGCCTGCTGCACCTGGGCCTGCCAGTCGCCGGTCTTGCCCATCTCGATGCTGCCGGCCAGGAACACCTTGAGCCGGCCATCGCCAGCTGGCACCGGCGCGGGCGAGGTGATGGTCTGCGCCGACCAGGCCGGCGCGGTGGCCAGCAGGGCGCCAAGTGCGGCAAGTACGAGCAGGGCAGGACGAAGATGCGACATAGAGGGCCTTGAGGTCGTGCGGATCAGGGAATGCCGTTGCAGCCGAAGCGCTGGAAGCCTTCGCGCTGGCACAGCCGCCCGTGCCAGGCCTGCACCGCCGGCAGCACGGGCCGCTCGATCGGCGTCATCAGCCAGCGCTGCGTGGACAGGCCCAGCACGAGGTCGGCCAGGGTGAAGTCCTGGCCCAGCACGTGGTCCGCGCCATGCTGCAGCTGCCCGTCCAGGATCGCCATCTGCCGGTTCCACTGCGCGGCGCTGGCTGTCACCCGCGCCGGGTCGGCATGAGCGGGACTGCGGCGCACCAGGGCCATGAAGGCGTAGCGCCAGGCGCTGTTGAGCTCGGTGGCCTGCCAGTCCATCCACTGTTCCACCAGGGCGCGGCGGGCGGGCTCGGCCGGCAGCAGGTCGTGGCGGCCTTCGCGCGCGGCCAGGTAGCGGCAGATGCTGTTGGATTCCCACAGCGTCAATGCGCCATCGCGCAACACCGGCACCAGCGCGTTGGGGTTGAGCGCGCGAAACTCGGGCGTGTCCACCGGCTCGAATCCGCTGCCGTAATCAAGCTGGGTGCAGGGCAGGGACAGCTCGTCCAGCAGCCACAGCACCTTGCGCACGTTGATCGAGGAGGACTTGCCGTACAGCGTGAGCATCGCGGGGGCCGGCTGGGGGGCGGACAGCTTATCCGCTGGACAGGCGCAGCGGATGAGACGCGCGCCGCTACACTTTGCGCATGCAACCTGAAACCCTGATCCTGCTCGGCCTGCTGCTGGCCGTCCTTGTGCTGCAGCTGGTGGCGCTGTTTCGCCGTGGCGATTCAACCGCCCTGGAACACACGCTGCGCGAAGAGCAGCGCAGCGGCCGCAGCGAACTGCGCGAGCTGCTCGAAGCCCTCTCGCGCCAGCAGGAAGCCCGGCTGGATACCTTCGCCCGCAACCTCACCGACCTGTCCACCCGCACCGACGCGCGCCTGGACCAGCTGCGCGAACAGCTGGGCGAAGACGCCCGCAAGGCCCGCGAGGAAGGCGCGCAGTCGCAGCAGCGCACGGCCGACATGCTCGGCGCGCGGCTGCAGGACATGCGCGGCCAGCTGGAGCAGTTCGGCGCGCAGCAGGAGGCGCGCATCCTCGCCTTCGGCCAGCAGCTGGCCGAACTCATCGCCCGCAGCGACAGCCACATGGGCGCCCTGCGCGAACAGCTGGGCGAGGACAGCCGCAAGACCCGCAGCGAGAGCGGCGAGTCGCTGAGCCGCTTCAACGAGCAGCTGGGCGCGCGCCTGACCGAGCTGACCCAGCGCAACGAGGCGCGCATCGCCGAGATGCGCGGCACGCTGGACCAGCAGCTGCAGCGCCTGCAGGCCGACAACGCCGCGCGCCTGGAGCAGATGCGCGTGACCGTGGACGAGAAGCTGCAGGGCACGCTTAACGCGCGCCTGGATTCGTCCTTCAAGCTGGTCTCCGAGCGCCTGGAACAGGTGCAGCGCGGGCTGGGCGAGATGCAGCAGCTGGCCACCGGCGTGGGCGACCTCAAGCGCGTGCTGACCAACGTCAAGTCGCGCGGCGGCTGGGGCGAGGTGCAGCTGGAGAACATCCTGGAGCAGACCCTGACCGCCGAGCAGTACGCGCGCGGGGTCAAGCTGCGTAACGACGGCAACGAGATGGTGGACTTCGCCGTGCGCCTGCCCGGACGCAGCGACCACGACGCGCCGGTGTGGCTGCCGCTGGATTCCAAATTCCCGCACGAAGACTACGAGCGCCTGCTGGATGCGCAGGAGTCCGGCGACGTGGAGGCCGTGCGCCTGGGCGGCGCGCAATTGGAGCGCGCCATCCGCGTGCAGGCCAAGTCCATCAGCGACAAGTACATCGCCCCGCCGCACACCACCGATTTTGCGGTGATGTTCCTGCCCACCGAGGGCCTGTACGCCGAGGTCATCCGCCGCCCCGGCCTGGTGGACCTGCTGCAGCGCGAGCACCGCGTGGTGATCGCCGGGCCTACCACCGTCACCGCCCTGCTCAACAGCCTGCAGATGGGCTTTCGCACCCTGGCCATCGAACAGCGCTCCAGCGAGGTCTGGGCGCTGCTGGGCGCGGTCAAGGGCGAGTTCGGCAAGTTCGCCGGCATCCTCGAGCGCGCAGAAAAGCAGATCAACACCGTCGGCAAGAGCCTGGGCGATGCCAGCCGCAAGACCCGCACCATCGAACGCAAGCTACGCGGCGTGGAAACCCTGGGCGACTCGCAATCGCAGGCCCTGCTCGGCGATTTGGGTGGGGAGGAGGCGGGCGACGATGTCGCGGACGAGAACGGAGCGGATGAAGGCGACATGCGCTGACTGAGGAGCGAGAAACGAGGAACGAGCGGAGAGGAACGAGAGAAAGCGGAAGCCTTGCCTTCACTCGTTTCTCCTTTCCACTTGTTCCTGAAATGATCCGCCCGCATCCAACGCAAGCCCCGAGCGAAGCCAGAGCGCTCGCTGATCTCAACACAGGAGTACCCGATGACCTGTTCGACCCTGCGCAAACTGTCCACGATGGCCAGCCTCGCCCTCCTGCTGGCCGCCTGCAGCAGTGGGCCGGCGAGCGCGCCCGCGGCGCAGACCGGCATGGCGGCATCCGGCCAGCCCGACGCGCAGGCCTGTGCCGCGCAGGGTGGCAGCGTGCAGCCGCTGGGGCGTCGTGGCCTGCCGCAGTGCGTGGTGCCCTACGCCGATGCCGGCAAGGCCTGCCGGGACGATGCCGACTGCAGCGGCCGCTGCCTGGCGAGCGGCGAGGTCGTCGCGGGTCAGGCGGCCACCGGCACCTGCCAGCGCGATGTGCGCGAGAACTTCGGTTGCCGCCAGTGGATCGAGCAGGGCGTGGCCAAGCCGACGATCTGTATCGACTGAGCCAGGCGACCTTGCGCGGGCTTGCATGCGCTTCGATGCGACCGGCCCGCGCGCTCGATCGACCGATCGGGCTCCGGCCTGTCTCTGGCGCGGCGGCTCCGGCTGGGACGCCGCCACGTCCCGGGCTATCCGTCTTGCGGCGATGGTGGATGAAGAGCGTCATCCACCCTACGGCTTGCCCATGTCGTTCGGCTTCGCGCGGCGATGATGGAAGCGCGCCTTCCCAACGTAGGGTGGACAACGCGAAGCTTGTCCACCAAGGCGTCCGCTACGGCTGAGCCTGGCACGCCTTCACACCCCGCCTGTTCGTTTCTCGGAGATTGTGGATGAAAAAGCGCCATCCACCCTACGTAGGGCGAAGCTTGTCCACCACGGCGTGTTCGTTGCGTGTGCCCAGACCCGACGCAGCAACAACGGCGCGGGCTGATCGAAGGGACGAGACACTCGAGATCGCTGCATGCGGCGCAACGGTGAGGGTATCCTCGACGGCCTCCCTCCACAGCGCAGGAATCCCCCGTGAGCACCTCGATCCAAGACATTCCGCTCAAGACCATCGACGGCCAGGACAGCTCGCTTGGCGCCTATTCCGGCAAGGTGCTGCTGGTGGTCAACGTGGCCTCCAAATGCGGCCTGACCAAGCAATACGAGGGTCTGGAGGCGTTGTATCGCCAGAAGCAGGCGCAGGGACTGGAAGTGCTGGGCTTTCCTGCCAACGACTTCAAGGGCCAGGAGCCGGGCAGCGATGCGGAGATTGCGCAGTTCTGCAGCGCGACCTTCGATGTGACCTTCCCGCTGTTCTCCAAGATCGCCGTCACCGGCGCCCAGACGCACCCGCTGTACCAGCAGCTGATCGCCGCCCAGCCCGAGGCGACCGGCGAAGGCCCGATGCGCGAGAAGCTGGTCGGCCTGGGCATCGAGGCCAATCCGGCCCCGGGCGTGCTGTGGAACTTCGAGAAGTTCCTCATCGGCCGCGATGGGCAGGTGATCGGCCGCTTCTCCCCGGATGTGGCCGCAGACGATGCGCGCCTGCGCCAGGCCATCGACAGCGCACTCGCTGCCTGAAGCCACCACTAGCCATTACGCGCCCGGTGATGGTGGATGAAAAAGCGTCATCCACCCTACGTGGTGAACAACGCGAAGCTTGTCCATCAGGGCGTCCGCTGCGGCTGAGCCTGGCACGCCTTTACACCCTGCCGGTTTGTTTCTCGGCGATGGTGGATGAAAAAGCGTCATCCACCCTACGTAGGGTGGACAACGCGAAGCTTGTCCACCAGGGCGTCCGCTGCGGCTGAGCCTGGCACGCCTTTACACCCTGCCGGTTTGTTTCTCGGCGATGGTGGATGAAGAAGCGTCATCCACCCTACGTAGGGTGGACAACGCGAAGCTTGTCCACCAAGGCGCCCGCTGCGGCTGAGCCTGGCGCGCCTTTACACCCTGCCGGTTCGTATCGCGGCGATGGTGGATGGAAGAGCGCCATGCACCCGGCGGACACAAAAAAGCCGCCCGGGGGGCGGCTCTTCGTCTGCGGACCGAGTGGTCAATACCCGCCGGTGGGAATCATCGGCATGGCGTTCATCGGCACCGTCGGCACGTCGTCGTCCTTGAGGTAGTCCGGCAGGCCGTCGCCATCGACGTCGCGGCCGCGCTGGCCGCCATCGGTGATCTGGTAGTTGCGACGCTGCAGCCAGCCATCGCGGAACAGCGCGTACTCGTCCACCGCGCCATCGCGCAGCGAGTCGATCGCCATCAGCTGGGTGCGCACGTCCACCAGCTGCAGGCCCTGCAGGAAGATGCGTGCCTTGTCGTTCTCGATGCGCTGGGTCGGCGAGAGCGGCAGGTCGCCGACCAGACCGAAGGTGTCGCGCACCGTGCGTGGCCCGAACAGCGGCAGCTCCACATAGCGCGAGTTGCGCCAGCCCCAGACCGCCAGGGTCTGGCCGAAATCCTCGTTGTTGTTGGGCACCTTGTCGTGGCTGGCCGGATCCAGCACGCCGCCGAGGCCGACGGTGGTGTTGATCAAGAAGCGCCCCAGCGAGCCCCACGCCTCCGACGGCTTGCCCTGCAGCAAAGCGTTCAGCGCAGTGACCGGCTGGCCGAGGTTGTTGAAGAAGTTGGTCACGCCCTTGCGTACCGGCTGCGGCACGGTGCGGCTGTAGGCCACCGCCAGCGGCCGGGCGACATTGCGGTCGACCACGTTGTTGAAGCTGTGGACCCGACGGTTGAAGCCCTCCCACGGATCGTAGCTGGGCGTGCCGGCCCCAGCGCTGCCGTCATCGTCGGCATCGGGTGCGGCGGTGCCATAGATCGCGGAGAAGTCGTCCTCGGCCTGGGTGACCGGTGCGGCCGCCGCAGTGGCGTTATCGGTGGCCGATGGCGACGCGCTCGCATCCGGCGCGTTCGCCTCGGTCGGCGTGGCGGCGGCAGCAGGGACCGGCGCGACCGGGCTGGCCGGCGGCGGCGGTGCCTGGGTCGGTTTCACCCCCGCACAGGCAGCCAGGCCAGTGGTGAGGATCAGGGCGGCGGTAACGCGCATCGAGGTTTTCATGGGGACATCCAGAGGTGACGCTGCGTCAGGTGCCGATGGCACCGGCGCCGGGGAAATCCAGTTCCGCGCCCAGGCGGTAGGCATCGCGCAATTCGGCCAGGCCGGCCGGCTGGCCGATCAACACGGGCGCGGCGCCCTGCGCGCGCAGGCGCGCGAGCAGCTCGGCCAGCAGCGCCAGCCCGGCGCTGTCCACGCGGCTGACCGCGCTCAAGTCCAGCGCGCGGATGCCATCCAGCGCGCGGCTGGCCTGCGGCCACAGCGCCGTGGCCGCGGCGCGGTCCAGCGCGCCGTCGAATACCAGGGCATCGTCGCGGCGGACGAGGCTGGCGGGCTTAGCGCTGGCCACCGTTTCCACCGGCCTGCATGCGGCCCTGGCGCAGGTCCTCGGTGACCTGCGCCAGCGACTTCTGGCGCAGCGGGGCATCGAACTGGGTCTTGAAGGTCTGCACGTAGGAGATGCCTTCGATCATCACGTCGAAGATCTTCCACTGGCCGTTGACCTGGCGCAGCAGGTAATCCACCGGGATCGGCTCGGCACCCTGGCGCAGCATCTGCGTGGACACGCGCATGCCCTTGTTGCCCGGCAGCGCGGTCTCGCTCAGCACCTTGGTCTGCAGCTTGCTGTTGAAGTCCAGCAGCGACTGGCCGTAGCGCGACATCAGGTTGTCGCTGAGTGCGTTGGCGAAGGCGGTGACATCGGCCGCCGAGGCGCCGCGGCCGTGCACACCCAGCACCAGGCGGGCCGCGTATTCCTTGTCGAAGGCGCGGTTGAACTCGGTGGTGATGAACTGTTTGAGCGCGGCCGGGTTGCCGCGGAACTCGGCGCGGCGCGACTCCAGCGTGTTGAGGATGCGGGTGCTGCTGTCCTGCACGATCTTGCCGGCCGAGCTGGCCGACGCGGCGGCCGCGGCGGCGGTCTGCGCCTGTGCTAGGGCCGGCACGCCGATCAGCAGGGCGCTACCCAGGGCGATGGAGAGAAGGGAACGGATCATGGTGTGGTTTCCTCTGAGGTGGCGGGGGTGGGGGCCGGGGCTGCGCCGTTCTCGGCGCCTTCGCCGGGCTTGCCACCACCGCTGAACATGTACTTGCCGACCAGCTGCAACAGATCCACGGCCGGCTGCGTGTAGACCAGCTCGTCGCCGGGCTTGAGCACGTCGGGGCTGCCGCCAGGGGACAGGCCGACATAATTCTCGCCCAGCAGACCGCTGGTGTAGATCCCGGCCGCGGTGTCGTCCGGTAGGTCCTTGTAGGCGTTGTCGATATCCAGGGTGACGATGGAATCGAATTTCACCGGATCCAGCTGAATCTTGCCCACCTGCCCGACCACCACGCCGCCGATCTTGACCGGCGCCTGTGAGCGCAGCTGGCCCAGGTTGGTGAAACGGGCCTTGAGCTCATAGCTCTGGCTCCCGAAACCGAAGGAGCGGTTGGTGGAGGCCAGCGCCAGCACCAGCAGCGAGGCCAGGGCCAGCAGCAGGAAGGCGCCAACGGCCAGTTCCAGACGGGGTCCGCGGATGGACATGGGATCAACTCCTGAAAAGCAGGGCGGACAGCACGAAATTGAACATCAGCACCAGCAGCGAGGCATTCACCACCGCGCGGGTGGTGGCCACCGAGGTGCCCTCGATGGTGGGCTCGGCATTGAAGCCCACATAGGAAGCGACCAGCGCGCTGACGCCACCGAACACGGCCGACTTCAGCAAGGCCACGCCAAAGTCGTCCCAGACGTCCACGCTGCCCTGCAGCGCCGACCAGAACACGCCATTGTCCAGGCCCAGCACGTGCACGGCCTCGAAGTAGCTGGCGCTGATGGCCAGCGAGCAGAAGAAGCCGGTCAGCAGCGGCACGGTCAGCACCGCCGCCCAGAAGCGCGGGGCCACGGCCTTGGCCAGCGGGTCGATGGCCATCAGTTCCAGCGCCTTGATCTGGTCGGTGGCGCGCATCAGGCCCAGTTCGGCGGCGATCGAGCTGCCGGCGCGGCCGACGAACAGCAGCGCGGTCAGCACCGGGCCGAGCTCGCGGTACAGCGACAGGCCCAGCAGCGTGGACAGCGCGTCGGAGGCGCCGAAGGTGGTCAGCGTGCGATAGCCCTGCAGGGTCAACACCAAGCCGACGAAGGCGCCGCCCACGGCAATGATCGGCAGCGAACGCGCGCCGATCTTGTAGATCTCGCGGGTCAGCTCGGCCCAGAAGTCGCGGGTGGGCACCGAGGCGCGCAGCACCGACAGCGAGAACAGCCCGGCCGCGCCCAGCGAGCGGATCGAATCGGTCATGGCCATCAGGCGGCCTCCGTCCTGCGGGTGGCGGCCGTATCGAAGGCGATGGGGCCATCGGGGCGGCCATGCAGGAACTGCTGCACCAGCGGGTCGTCGCTGGCCTGCAGCTGCGTCGGGGTGCCGGAGAACACCAGCGCGCCGTTGGCGATCACCAGCGCCTGGTCGCACACCGGCAGGGTCTCGTGGACATGGTGGCTGACGATGATGCTGGTCATGCCCAGGCTGTGGTTCAGCCGCTGGATCAGGCTCATGATCACGCCCGAGGCGATCGGGTCCAGCCCGGTCAGCGGCTCGTCGTAGATCATCAGCGGCGGGTCCAGCGCCAGCGCCCGGGCCAGCGCCACGCGCCGGGCCATGCCACCGGACAGCTCGCGCGGATACAGATCCGCTGCCGTGCGCAGGCCCACCGCATTGAGCTTGAAGGCCACCAGGCGCTCGATCAGCGCCGCCGGCAGCCGCGTGTGCGCCCGCAGCGGCAGGGCCACGTTCTCGCCCACGGTCAGGTCGGTGAGCAGGCCATTGCCCTGCAGCAGCACCCCCACGCCCTTGCGCATCTCCAGCAGCGCCCGGCTGGAGCGCGGCACCGGCTGGCCGAACAGCTCCACCTTGCCCGCCGCCGGCACCAGTTCGCCGGTCAGCGCGGCCAACAGGGTCGACTTACCGCTGCCCGAGGGGCCCAGCACCGCGGTGATGCTGCCGCGAGGCACGCGCAGGTCCACCTCGCGCAGGATCGTGCGTCCGCCGCGCACGAGGCGCAGGGCATCCAGATGGACGGCGGGCGTTTGCTCAAGGGACATGTCGACCAGGTGTCGGAAAGTCGTTAACGAAACATCAACGCGGTAGCTTCGGCGCTGGCGCCTGAATAAAACCGTACTCGCAGGTGCAGTATTGTCGCGCGATACGGCGCCATTGTGGTGGCTGCCGTTGAAACGATGCGGTTCAGACCGGCGCCATTGTCTCGTCTGGACGCGACCCCGTCATCGTGGCCGCTTGCTCGGGTCTCACGCGGTGAGCGCCGCCTGCGGCAAGATGGTCGCATGCCGCCAGCGCCTGATTTCCGTCTTTACCCCTCCAATGCGCTGGAACTGCTGGCCGGGCTGCTGGCCCATGAGCTGCGCCAGCCGGTGCCGGGGCAGTCGATCCTGACACCGGAGGTGGTGCTGATCCCGCAGGTGGCCATGCGCCGCTGGCTGCAGGCCACGCTGGCGGCCGAGCATGGGGTGGCCGCCAACCTGGAGTTCCTCACCCCCGGCGAGTTCGTCGCCCGCGCGCTGGAGGCGAACCTGGGGCCGGCACAGGATGAGCTGGATGCGGCCAGCCTGCGTTGGCATCTGTACGCCGCCCTGACCGACCCGGCCGTGCTGTCCGACCCGGCGCTGGCTGCGGTGCGCACCTACCTGCAGGATGAGGATGCGCTCAAGCCTTGGGCGCTGGCTGGCGAGCTGGCCGGCGTGTTCGAGAAGTACCAGGCCTGGCGCCGCGACTGGCTGCTGCGCTGGGAAGCCGGCGCGGCGCCGAACGATCCGCAGGCGGTGCTGTGGCGCCATCTGGCGACCGGCCGCGCGTACCGGGCCCGCCGCATCCAGGCCTACCTGGATCGCTTCTCCGGGCAGGCGGACGCGCTGCCGCAGGGCTTGCCCAGGCGCGTGTTCGCCTTCGCCACGCTCAATGTCTCGCCCGACGTGCTGCGGGTGCTGGCGACCCAGGCGCGGGTGGGCACGTTGCACTTCTACCTGCCCACCCCGGCGCAGGGCTATTGGGGCGATCTGCAGACCCTGGGCCCGCGCCGTCGCGCGCGCGCCGATGACCTGGTCGACGAGAGCCTGTTCGATGCCGGCGACAACCGCCTGCTGCAGGCCTGGGGCGCGGCCGGGCGCGACTTCATGGCGATGCTGGGCAGCTACGAGGTGGCGCACCCCAGCGCGGAGATCGACGTCTATGCCGACCCGCTGGGGTCGGGCCAACGCCCACTGCGTGAGGGCGGGCTGGGCGACAGCCTGCTCAAGCGGCTGCAGAGCGATCTGTTCCACCGCAGGCGCCCGCCCGTGCCTGCGCCGCTGGCCGCGCTGGACCGCACCGACCCCAGCCTGCAGGTGCATGCCTGCCACACCCGCCTGCGCGAGCTGCAGGTGCTGCACGACCAGCTGCGCGCCCTGCTGGAAGATCCGCGTTTCGATCCACCGCTGCAGCCCCGGCAGATCGCGGTGCTGGCGCCGGACATCGACCCTTACATCCCCTATCTGGAAGCGGTGTTCGGCGCCGACAAATCGGGGGCAAAACCGGGGTCAGCGGGAAAACCGGGGTCAGAGTGCAGTTTCCCCTCCATTGCCACAGGTGTGCCCACGAGCCTGGGGAAACTGCACTCTGACCCCGGTTTTCCCGCTGACCCCGGTTTTGCCTCGCGCATTCCCTATGCGCTGGCCGATACCAGCCCGCTGGCAGGCGAGCCGCTGGCCGAGGTGTTCGTGCGGCTGTTGAACCTGCCGGTCTCGCGTTTCGGCCTCAACGAGATCCTGGACCTGCTGGCCAGTCCGCCGCTGGCGGAGGCCGCCGGGCTGGATGCGGCGGCCTTCGAGCGCCTGCACGGCTGGCTGCAGGCCGCCGGCGCGCGCTGGGGGCTGGATGCTGCCCATCGCGCCCAGCATGGCGCCCCGCACGACGACGCCTACACCTGGGCCTTCGCGCTGGACCGCCTGCTGCTGGGCCACGCCAGCGGCAGCAGCGAGGACATCGCCGGTATCGCCCCCTTCGATGCGCTGGAAGGCGGTGCACTGGAGGCGCTGGACGCGCTGATCCGCCTGCTGCGCGTGCTGGCCGGCAGCCAGCGCCGGCTGGACCAGGCGCTGACTCCCGCGCAGTGGCGCGAGCGCCTGCTGGCCTTGCTCGATGCGCTGCTGCCGGAAACCCCCGCCGCCGCCGCCACGCAGCGCGCGCTGGATCGCCTGCGCAAGCTGGTCGACGATTTCGCCCGCGAGGCCGAGCGCGCCGGCTTCCAGGCCGCCGTGCCGGCCGAGGTGGTGCGCACGCATTTCGCCAGCGTGCTGGCCGAGGCCGACACGCGCGCCCCGCTGCTGACCGGTGGCCTGAGCGTGGGCCGCATGGTGCCCATGCGCCTGCTGCCGTTCCGCGTGATCTGCCTGCTGGGCATGAACGATGGCGACTTCCCGCGACGCGACCCGGCCGCGGGACTGAACCAGCTCACCGCCGAGCTGGGGACCCACAAGCGCCGTTACGGCGACCGTTCCACCCGCGAGGACGACCGCTTCCTGTTCCTGCAGCTGTTCGCCTCGGCGCAGGACGTGTTCTACGTCAGCTACCTCGGTGCCGACGCGCGCGATGGCAGCGTGCGCGAACCCTCGGTGCTGGTGACCGAGCTGATCGGCGAGGCGGCCGCCCACCATGCCGATGCCGCCGCCGCGGCCAAGGCGCTGACCGTGCACCACGCGCTGCAGCCGTTCGCACCGGCCGCTTTCGGCGCCGAAGGCGACCCGCGCCGCTTCAGCTATCGCGCGCAATGGCAGCCGGCTTCGGTGCGTATCGGCGGGACGCGGGCGCCGCTGGCGCCGTGGGTGACGGCGCCGCTGCCGGCCCGCACCGTCGAGGAGGACGCCCTTTCCCTCGATGCGCTGCGGCGCTTTTTCAGCGCGCCGGCCGAGCAGTTCCTGCGCCAGCGCCTGGACCTGCGCCTGGCCGATGCCAGCGATCTGGGCGAGGACGTGGAGCCGCTGCTGGCGCCGGGTCGCGGCCTGCAGAAGGCGCTGCTGCAACAGCAGGTGTTCGAGGCGCTGCTGCAGGGGCGCGAGCAGGACCTGTACGACAAGCTGCGCGCCCGTGCGCTGTTGCCCTCCGGCCCGCTGGGCCATCGCCAGCTCGCCGCGCTGGTCGCGCAATTGCGGCCGTATGCGCTGGCGTTCGACCAGTGGCGCGGCCAGGCCGAACGCGGCACGCAGCGGGTGGAGATCGACCTGGACGGCCTGCGCCTGCATGGCCGCCTGGAGGGCCTCTACGACCAGGGCCTGGCCCACGTGCGACTGGGCGCGATGAATGGCCCGGCCGCGATCCGCCAGGGCCTGGACTGGCTGGTGGCCAGCGCAGCCGGGCTGGATCTGCCGCTGGTGCGCTTCCATGAGGCCCAGGCCGGCGTCGGCCCGTTCGAGCGCGCGCCCATCGATCCGGCCTCGGCCAGGGCCGCGTTGCGGCGCCTGCTGTCCCTGCGCGCCGAGGGTCTGCAGGCGCCGTTGCCGTTCGGGCCCTACAGCGGCTGGGAGTTCTTCAGCGCCGAGGACCCGCACAAGGCCGTCAAGGCGGCCGCGGCCCGCTGGCGCGGCAGCGATCACACCTGGGGCGAAGGCAATGGCGAGGCCTACCAGCTGGCGCTGCGCGGGCGCGACCCCTTTGCCGATGCGGCGCTGCTGCGCCGCTTCGCCGAGACCAGCCTGGCCATCTTCCACGCGGTCGAACATGGTGTGATCCACCCCGGCCTTGGCGATGCGCACGCGTTCTTCGTTGAGGCCGACACCGAGGCCGAGGCATGACGCCGGTCGATCCCTTCCTCACCCTGCCGCTGACCGGCACCCACCTGATCGAGGCCAGCGCCGGCACCGGCAAGACCTTCACCCTGGCCACCCTGGTAACCCGGCTGGTGGTCGAGCAACGCCTGCGCATCGGCCAGATCCTGGCTGTCACCTTCACCGAGGCGGCCACCCAGGAACTGCGCAAGCGCATCCGCGAGCGCCTGGCGCTTGCCGCCTCGCTGGTACCCGAGGCAATGGAGAGGGCGGCGGAGACAGCGGCAGCGGGAACACCTGTGGGAGCCGATTCATCGGCAAAGCGGCTTGCAGGCGATGTTGGAGACTTGGGAGATCAAGTTGATGTAGCCGGGCTGTTCCACCATCAGGTCCGAGGGGAAAGCCCTTCGCCGATGCATCGGCTCCCACACGAGAATCGCTTCCAAGCGCAGCTCTCCCAGGAGCCGCTGTCACAGGCCCCGCCGCCGTCGGCGGGGCAGGGCCAACAGTCTTCGCGTCATGACGCACCCGATGCCCAGCTCAGCCGCGCCATCATCGCCGCGCACCTGGCCTCCGGCGCGGAAACGCCCCACCAGCTCCGGCAGCGGCTGCAGCAGGCAGCCGATGAGATCGACCTGGCCGCCATCTTCACCATCCACGGGTTTTGCGCGCGGGTGCTGCGCGAGCATGCGCTGGAAAGCGGGCAGACCTTCGCCCCGCCCGAGCTGCTGGCCAACGACCGCGACCTGCGCGAGGAACTGGCGGCCGACCTGTGGCGCAGCACCGCAGCCGATGCGCAGTGGGCGCCCCTGCTGATGTCGCTGTGGCCGCGCGGCCCGGAGGCGCTGGCGCGGGATCTGGGCGAACTGATCCGTCAGCCCGACCTGCTGCCGCCGCGCCCCACCGAAGCAGAGCGTACAGACCGCATCGAAGCCGAGCTGCACCGCGCAGGCCAGGCCCTGGCCGAGGGCTTGGCCGCACATGGAGACAGCTTTCGCGCCGCGCTGCTAGACGCGGTGGAGAACAAGCAGCTCAACGGCCAAAGCTACAAGGCCGAATGGATCCAGGATCTGTGGCGCGACCTGGCGCAGTGGTGCGCCGCAGGCGACTGGGCCGCGCCCGCGCACCCCAAGTTGCCGCTGCTGTCGTCCGACACGCTGGAAGCGAAGACCAACAAGGGCAAGCAGACGCCCGCCTCGCCACTGTGCGCGTTGATTTCCTCTTACCTGGCTGCGAGCCAGGACCTGTCCCAGGCGCAGGAGCGCGAACGCGTGCGCCTGCTGCACCGCATCCGCGACGAGGCGCGCGTGCGGTTGGCCCGGCGCAAGCAGCAGCTGCGCGTGCAGACCTACGACGATCTGATTGACGGCGTGGCCCAGGCCTTGCGCGGCCCGCACGCGGCGGCGCTGGTGCAGCGGCTGCGCGCGCAGTACGCGATCGCGCTGGTGGACGAGTTCCAGGACACCGACGCGCGCCAATGGGACATCTTCCGCACCGTGTTCGGCGCCTCGGAGGAAACACGGGCCGCGGCGTTGGCCCCGGCGCTGTTCCTGATCGGCGACCCCAAGCAGGCGATCTACGGCTTTCGCGGCGGCGACGTGCAGACCTACCTGCAGGCGGCGCGACACGCGCAGGCCGCACCGCCGCTGGACCGCAACTTCCGCTCGCGCCCGGCGGTGCTGGCGGCGATCCAGGCGCTGTACGCACAGGCCGGCGATGCCGCCTTCGTCGATGACAGGATCCGCTTCCACCCGGTCCTGCCCGGCACCCAGCGCGTGGATGCCGACTACCAACGCGCGGGCACCGATGCCCCGGCGCTGACGCTGTGGCAGGCCCCGGAGCCGCCGGCGGACGAGAAGGGCAAGCGCAAGCCGCACAGCGCGCAGCGCTCGCGCGAGCTGGCCACCCAGGCCTGTGTGGCCGCCATCCACGGCGTGCTGAGCGATGCGCGCACCGGCGATGCCCTGCTGGGCGACAAGCCGGTGCAGCCGGGCGATATCGCCGTGCTGGTGCGGACCCACAAGGAAGCCACGCGCATCCAGCGCGCCCTGGCCGAGGTCGGCATCGCCGCGGTGGCCGCCGGCCAGCAGAGCCTGTTCGCCACTGCCGAGGCGCGCGAGCTGCTCACCTTGCTGCTGGCCCTGCTGCACAGCGCCGACGATGCCCGCCTGCGCGCCGCCCTGGCCACGGTGCTGCTGGGCGTGGACGCGGCCGGCATCGCCGCGCTGGACACCGAGGGCGCGGCCCACGCGCAATGGCAGGGCAGGGCCCTGGCCTGGCGCGAGCGCTGCCAGCGCGGCGGGCCGCTGGCGCTGGTCTCGGACCTGTGCGCCGACAACGCCGAGCGGCTGCTGGGCCTGCTCGATGGCGAGCGCCGGCTGACCAACTACCTGCAACTGGGCGAGCTGCTGCAGGAAGCCGACACGCGCGCGCTGGGCCTGCAGGGCCTGGTCGACTGGCTGGGCCAGCGCATCGCCCAGGCCGATGCCAGCGACGAAACCCAGCTGCTGCGGCTGGAGTCCGATGCCCGGCGTGTGCAGATCGTCACCCTGCACAAGTCCAAGGGCCTGGAGTATCCGCTGGTGTTCCTGCCCTTCGTCGGCATCGGCGGCACCGCGCGCAGACCCGAGCGCAGCTGCGTGGTGGCCGACGACGACGGCCGGCGCTGGCTGCACTGGAACCTGCAGGCCGACACCTCCGGCTGGAAGACCGCCTGCGAGCGCAGGCAACTGGCCGACCGCGCCGAGGACGCGCGCCTGCTGTACGTGGGCCTGACCCGCGCCGAGCACGCGCTGTGGATCGCCACCGGCGATTTCCACAACGCCAGGCAGGGCGCGCTGTGGCCGATGGTCGATGGTCTGCCCGAAACCGCCGGCATCGTGCGCGACCGTACGCTGCCGGCCGACTCGCCGTGGCTGCCGCCGCAGCGCGAAGGCCAGGCCCCCGCTGCGCGGCACGTGCAGCGGCAGATCGCGCCGGACTGGTGGGTCTACAGCTTCACCCAGCTGGCCAATGCCGACAGCGGCAGCGCCGACCTGTCCACCCGCGCCACCGTGGCCGCGGCCGGCGGCAGCGACGAACCGGAAGCGCCCGCAGCCACGCCCACAGGCGAAGCCTTCGACCCGCGCTTTGCCGGCAACCGCTTCGGCGTGGTGCTGCACCAGGCGCTGGAAGACGGCGACTTCGCCGCCTGGCGCGACTGGCGCCCCGGCGATGCCGCACCGGCCAGTGAGCGCGCCATCATCGAGACCGCGCTGAAGGGCGGCGGCTATGCCGCGGGCGAACTGGACGAAGGCGTGCAGGTCCTCACCGCGCTGATCGGACAGACGCTCACCGTGGTCCTGCCCGAGGGCGTGCGCCTGTGCCAGGTGCCGGAGCAGGCGCGCCGTGCGGAGATCGAGTTCCAGTTCGCCCTGCAGCCCACCGACATCGATGCGCTGCTGGCCCTGCTGCACGCGCATGGGGTGGTGCGCGAGCGTCGCGGCTTCGGCCTGCGGCGCACGCTGGAAGGGCTGATGACCGGCTTGATCGACCTGACCTACACGCACGAGGGCCGCTGGTACGTGCTGGACTACAAGTCCAACCGCCTGCCGACCTACGACGCGGCCACGCTGCAGGCGGCCATGGCGCACAGCGAGTACGACCTGCAGGCACTGATCTACACCCTGGCCTTGCATCGCTGGCTGCGCTTCCGCTTGGGCCAGGCATACGACTACGCGCGCGACTTCGGCGGCATCCGCTACCTGTTCTGCCGCGGCCTGGACGCGGCCCGCGCCGATTCGCCCGGGGTGTACGCGCACCGTTTCGCGCTGGGGCTGGTCCACGCCCTGGATGCACTGTTCGCCGGGGCCACGGAGGCTGCCGCATGAGCCTGCTCGACGAGCTCTACGCCAAGGGCCACCTGCGCACGCTGGATCACGCCTTCGCGCAAACCCTGCGTCGCCTGCGTCCCGAGACGTCGGAGGCGGTGCAGGTGGCCGCCGCGCTGGCCTCGCTTGCGGTGGCCCATGGGCATGCCGGCTTCGACCCGGCGCGTCCGCGTCTGCTGGTGGACGCGGACCTGCCCTGGCCCCAGGCCGAGGCCTGGGTGGCGCAGCTGCGCGCCTCGCCGTGGGTGGCCCAGCCCAACGACCCACTGGCGCCCTCGGCCGCCGATGCACCGTTGGCCTTCGAACCTGCCGGCCAGGCAACAGGGCTGCTGTACCTGCGGCGCTACCGCGAGTACGAATCGCGGTTGGCGTCTGGCCTGCAGCGCATCGCCGCCCAGCCACCGCATCACCAGGACCTGGAGCCCGTGCGCGGTGTGTTTCGCGCGCTGTTTCCGCAGAGTGCCCTGGCGGAGGCAACCCCGGACCCTGACTCGGCAACGGGCATCACCGAGGACCGCCAGGCGCGCGCCGCCGCGCTGGCGCTGCGCCGCGCGCTGCTGCTGGTCACCGGCGGCCCCGGCACTGGCAAGACCACCACCATCACCCGCCTGCTGGTGCTGCGCATCGCCCAGGCCATCGCGATGGGCGCACCGCCACCGCGCATCGCCCTGGCCGCGCCCACCGGCCGCGCCGCCGAGCGCATGGCCGAAAGCCTGCGCCGCGCCGTGGCGGCCATCCTCGCCAGTGGCGTGGACCCGGCCCTGTGCACCGCGCTGCCGGAGACCGCCAGCACGGTGCATCGCCTGCTCGGCGTCATCCCCGACAGCCCCACGTTTCGCCACCACGCCGACAACCCGCTGCCGCTGGACGTGCTGGTGGTGGACGAGGCCTCCATGGTCGACCTGCCGTTGATGTGCAAGCTGGTCGAGGCGGTGGCTGATGGCACCCAGCTCATCCTGCTGGGCGATGCCGACCAGCTGCCCTCGGTGGAAGCCGGTGACGTGTTGGCGGCCATCCTCGGCGCGGCCGGGCCCGGCGATGCCCTGCGCGCGGAGGATGCCGACGCGCTGGCGCCGCTGCTCGGTCCTGGCACGCCCGTCGATGCGGCCGCCACCGGCCTGCGCGGCCACCGAGTGCGCCTGTTGCGCGGCTATCGCCAGGACGCCGACTTCGACCTGGCCCCGCTGGCCGAGGCCGTGCGCCAGGGCGATGCCGACACCGCCCTGGCGCTGCTGCGCAGCGGCAGCCTGCGCGGGGTGGACTTCCACGAAGACGTGCTGGACCCCTTCCAGGCCCGGGGCGAGGCCCTGCTGGCGCACTGGCGCAGCCTGGGCGATGCCCCTGACCCGGCCACCGCCTTGGGCCTGGCCCAGCGCCTGCGTCTGCTCACCGCCGTGCGCGAAGGCCCCCAGGGCGCGCGCGGCCTCAACGCCCGCATCGAGGAACAGCTCTCGGGCCGCCGCACCGGCCCGACGCCCACCTACTTCCACGGCCGCCTGCTGCTGATCACCGAGAACAGCTACCGCCACCGCCTGTTCAACGGCGACATCGGCATCTGTTTTCGAAGCGAAGCGAGTCCCTCTTTGGGGCGAAGCGAAGCAAGTCCTTTTTCAGGGCGAAGCGAAGCAAGTCCCTCTCCGGGGCGCAGCGTAGCAAGTCATTCCTCGGTGCAAAGCGCAGCGTCATCCGCTTCGAGAGCGCTCGCCAGCGGCCCCCTGATGGCCTGGTTCCCGGGCGATGGGCCCGGCCAGGTCCGCGCCTTCCATCCGGCCGCCTTGCCCGCGCACGAAAGCGCCTTCGCCATGACCGTGCACAAGGCCCAGGGCAGCGAGTTCGACGAGGTCTGGCTGCAGCTGCCGCGCAACGACAGCCGCGTGCTCTCGCGCGAGCTGGTGTACACCGCCATCACCCGCACCCGCAGCCGCCTGCACGTGGCCGGCAGCGCCCAGGTGCTGTGCGAGGCGCTGAGCCGTCATGCAGTGCGCATGTCCGGGCTTGCCTGGCGCTTGGGTGGGGCCGAGCCGGCGCCGTCATCGCCCGCAGTCGAAGCCCCTCCAGCGCGAGACAGCACGCCGATCCAGGGCGCGCTGTTCTGAAGCGCCGCGGCGATGGTGGATGAGAAAAGCGTCATCCACCCTACCCGTAGGGTGGACAACGCGAAGCTTGTCCACCAACGTAGCGGCACCCGACCAAGGATGCGTCGCGCCCGGATCGTCCGTTTGGTCTCGCGAGCGCGCATGCATGCGCGCTCGGCGAAAGGTCGCTCCGCATGATCCCCAGCGCGTGCACAGGATCTCGTATTGCCAGGATGGATTGCTTTGAACACGACGTCTAAATGGTTTCTCGGTGCCTGCGTTGCGATTGCCGCCGTGTGCTCGGCGGCCTGTCGTCGCGAACTGGAGAACGCTGGCGCAGCACCGGTCGTGGAAAGCGCAAGCTTGAGTTCAGCGGGCGACCGTGCGGAGCGAGTCGGTGGGCAAGGCACGGTCGAGCCCTCAGGCCAGGCAGCTGTAAACGCCTCAATGGCCGGCGCAGGGTCGGCTGCGGGGCGTCAACCAGCCCGGGATCTGTACTCCGGCTACAGCTGGGATCCCCTTGCGCCAGGCATCGCGGCAGACGCGCAGGATGCCGCATGGCTGAGTGCGCGCGGTTATCCCGATTCGGAGGTCTACTTCCGCCTCAGTGTGCTTCCGATGGCAGACCTCCAGGCCTTGGCTGAAGGCGGCAATCTGGCTGCGCAGGGCGTGTACGCCTATCGCCTCGCCAAGACCGGCGCAGCGCCTGCCGAAGTGCAGTCGATGCTGATGCGCAGCGCGGCCAATGGCTCGGCCTATGCCCTCAAGGTGGCGGGGGATATCTATCAGACCGTTCCAGAGTTCCGTGATCCGGTGATGGCGATGGCCTACTACGGGCTGATGGCATCCGAAGGCGATCAATCCGGATTCGCACAGGGCTACCTGTTCGGCCAAGGGATGTTGGCCGATGACCGTCTGCGCTCACGGATCATCGAAGAACAACTCAGAGCGGAGCTGGCCGCGCTGAAGCGCAGGGCCAGCAGCAGACCAAGCGTCGTTCCGTCGCAGCGACCCGGCTATCAGGCATTCCTCCAGGCCGCCGCTCGGCCAGGCGAAGCAGGTCGCGAGTAGCGACACCCCTTCAACTCCCGTTTCTCACGCCTTGAGCAAGAACCGCCAAGCGCGCAGAGCGGTAAAGGAAAAGCTCGGTGCTATCGGGCGGTTGAAGGCTTGAGGACTGCACGCCGATCCCGGTTCCATAGGTCGCGCAGCAGCAGGTGCATGTACCATCCCATCAGTGCCCGACGTGGAGCACGTTTCTCAGACGATTGGCATCCAGCAGAGCGAACTCGTGTTTTTCATGATCAACCTGGCGGCTGAGCGCTGACGTGGCTTCTCATCCCGATACCAGTGCCTTCGAGCTAGGGCGTCTGGCGCGGCAGCGGTTCGATGCAGGCCAGTTCGATGCCGCGTGCGATCTGCTTGCCAAGCTGGCCGGCACGGTGCCGGACAATCCCTACGTGCGCATGGATCTGGCCTCCGTGCTGCAGCGCTGCGGCCGCCTGCGGGCCTCCACCGAGCAATTGTTGCAAGCCGCCCGAGTTCCTGCGCTTGAGCCCGCCTTTGCGGTGCACCTGGCCCGTGGCCTGTTCTACGGCAGCGAAGTTGTCGCGGCGCGCGCCTGTCTGGACGCGGCCGAGCAGGGCGCCCACCTGCCGGCGGGCCTGCTGGCCGAGATTGCGCACCTGCGCTGGACGATGGGCGAGGTGCCCGCTGCCCGCCGCATGAGCGATCGCGCGGTCGCCGCCGGCGCACAGGCACCGCACGAGCTGCATCTGCATGCCATGTTGCTGCAGTTCTCCGGAGACCTCGATCGCGCCGAGGCTGTCCTGCGTAGCTGCCTGCAGCGCTGGCCGACGTTCGGGGACGGCGTACTGGCGCTGACCAATCTTCGCCGGCAGACGCCGCAATCCCACCATCTCGACTTCCTGCGCCAGCAGCTTCAGCGCCTGCCTCACCAAGGCCAGGCAGCCTCGTTGGCCAATCGCGCCGCCTTCGAGGCCGCGTTGTTCAAGACGCTGGACGATCTGGACCAGCCCGAGCAAGCGTGGCCAGCGTTGGTACGTTGCAATGCCTTGATGCACCGGATCGTGCCGTACGACGCGCCGGGCGAGGTGGCCATCGTCGATGCCTTGATCGAGGCCTCCATGGCCATGGCAACGCGTCAGCCAGCGCCCGCGAGCGCAGACCCCGGACCACAGCCGATCTTCATCGTCGGCATGCCGCGCTCCGGGACCACGCTGCTCGACCGCATGCTGTCCAGCCACTCCCAGGTGACTTCCGCCGGCGAGATCACCGACTTCATGCGCCAGCTGCGTTGCGTCACCGATGTCCCGCCGCAGGGCATGCAGGGCACCCTGACCGCCATCCAGCGGAGTCCGGCGATCGACCCGGCCGAGCTGGGTGCGCGCTATCTCGCCCAGACCCGTTGGCGTGCCGAGGGACGTAGGTACTTCGTGGACAAGCTCCCCGCCAACATCCGAATGGTGGCGCACATCCACCAGGCGCTGCCGCACGCGCGGATCGTGCACATGGTGCGCGACCCCATGGACGCGTGCTTCTCCAATCTCGCCATGATGTTCGGCAACAGCTCACCGTACAGCTACGACCTCGGCACCATGGCGCACTACTACAGGCAGTACGCGCGACTGGCGCGCCATTGGCAAAGCGCCTGGCCGGATGCCTTCATCGAGGTCGCCTATGCCGATCTGGTGCAGCGGCCCGAAGCCACGTTACGCCGTGTGCTGGACTACTGCGGGCTGCAGGCAGAAGACGCTTGTTTCCACCCGGAACGCAACGCCGCACCGGTCGCCACGCCCAGCGGCATCCAGGTTCGCGAGCGCATCCACACCCGCGGCCTGGCCCGCTGGGAGCGCTATGCGACGCAGCTGGAAACGCTGCGGCAGGACCTGGTCGAGGCAGCTGACGCCTGACACGTTGGCAGCGCTTCATTCCTGCCGCGGAGGTGATGGATCTTCTGCAGCGCCTGCAGTCCACACCCCTCCAGCGCAAGACAGCACGCCGATCCAGGGCGCGCTGTTCTGAAGCCCGCGGCGATGGTGGATGAGAAAAGATGGTGGATGAGAAAAGCGTCATCCACCCTACCGTAGGGTGGACAACGCGAAGCTTGTCCACCCACGCTCCGACACCCTGTCGCCGTACGCACCGATCATCCGTTTCGCATCGCGGGTTGTCCGACACGGGTTATCGCCCGATGACCGTTTGCAGTCGGCCGTGCCAATAACGCGACGCCGCGCCTACCTGCCCGCTTCGCGCAGCTCCGCCGCCCGCTGCGCCAGCTCCTTCACCTTCAAGGCGCGCGCGTGCTCTGCACGGCGCAGGGCCTCGCGGGCTTCCTTGACCACTTCCTGGGCCAGGCTGTGCCGGGTGTGGTGGCGCTTGGCGTCGATCGCCGCCTCCAGCGTCTTCTGGGCGGCCAGCACCGCCTTGTCCACGCGATAGAGCGGGGCGTGCGGGTCGGTGGTCAGCGCCGGGTCGTAACTGCGTTTCATGGGGAGCTTCTTAGGCGGGCGGCCACCTTAGCCCCAACCCTGCGGCCATGCACGTGTTTGCTGCGGTCCAGCAACGGTAGGCAGCCTTCGGACACAGAACCGCGAAACGCATCGCAAAACCACGGTGGCGAATCACCATTAAGTTTCGTTTTATTGCTATTTGTTGCGTTTATTGCCTAGTGTCCGCGTGCGTAGCAGCGGCGGCCTTTGCCTCTGCCAGTGCGCGAAATCGCCTGAAGCGCCTGTCGGCCTTTGCCCACGCTTCCGGCGAACTCCCCGATGGATCAGCAAGGAGCGACACAGATGAGCAGACGCAACGTGCGACGTCAGACGATGGCGACGGTCTTCGGCCTGACGGCCCTTCTCACCGCCGGGGTCGGCATGGCGGTAACCCTGCCGCCGGCCAACGGCAAGTTCGATTACCAGCTTGCCGTGCCCTACACGCCGGCGGCCGATGTGGCCATCGTCGACCGCGACCGCAGTGCCGCACCGGCGGCGGGCAAGTACAACATCTGCTACGTCAACGCCTTCCAGACCCAGCCGGGCGACACCGCCTGGTGGAAGAAGAACCACCCCGACCTGCTGGTCAAGAAGAATGGCCAGTTCCTGATCGACCCGGAGTGGCCCGACGAACTGCTGTTCGATACCTCCACCGCCGCCAAGCGCACCGCGCTGATGCAGATCGTTGGCCCCTGGATCGACCGCTGCGCCAGCGATGGCTACAAGGCCATCGAGCCGGACAACCTGGATTCGTGGACGCGCTCAGCCGGCATCCTCAAGCGCACGCACAACGTGGAGTTCGCCAAGCTCATCGTCGCCCGCGGGCATGCCAAGAACCTGGCCGTGGCGCAGAAGAACGCACCGGAACTCTCGCTGCAGGGCGCCACCACCATCGGCTTCGATTTCGCCATTGCCGAGGAGTGCCAGGTCTGGTCCGAGTGCGAGGACTACACCGATGTCTACGGCGCGCAGGTCTACGAGATCGAATACAACGACAACACAGAAGACGCCGATGGCAACCCGGTCGATCCCATCAGCTTCTACAACGCCGCCTGCAAGGCCCGCGGCAAGGACATCTCGGTGATCTACCGCGACCGTGGCGTGCTGCCCAGCAACGCACCGGGCTACGTCTACAAGTCCTGCTGATCGCACGGCGTATCGGCGCTGTCGCACCCGGCACCAGACCGGCGCGCTGGCGCCTGCTGCGCCAGGAAACGCGAGGTCAGGCACATGTCCTGACCTCGTCCGCCATCGCGCGGCGGGCACCACTTATTTGCTGTTCTTCTTTTCCTGCTTGGCCGCACGCTTTTCCTTCAGCGTCCTGGTCGGCTCCTTCTTCTGGTTCTTCTTCTGGTCCATCCCCTTGCTCATGACACCCTCGTACGTGATGGAGTGATCGGCCTGCACCGCCGTGGGCCTGGCGGGCCTGCGCACTGTACTGCCTGGGGGAAGGGGGTCTGCAAGGCTTTCATCGTCCCTGGGGCTGCGCCACCTGGGCCGACTACGACGGGGGTTCGTGCAGGCAAGCGGGATGGGGGATCCATGCGTCGAATAGCCCGACTCGTTCCCACCTGGATCGGACACATCGCGCGGTCACGACCACGTTGAACCGAACGGGGCCCGCAGCGCGGGTCCCGTCCTGATGCTTACTTGCTGCCGACGCGCTGGTACTGCTCGCTGCCGGTGTTGAGGTGGCCATTGGCCTTGTCGATGGCGAAGTTCACCGTCTCGCCGTCGCTGGTGACCTGCAGCGCGCCGTCCTTGTAGACCGCCGGGTAGCTCTCGGTCTTGGGCTTGCGGCTGAAGAACTTCGGCGTGGTGCTGCGGACCATGAAGGTCTCGCCATTGCGCTCGATATCCAGCGTCTCTTCCTGCGTCTGCACGTTGACCCAGTGGCCCACGTACTCCTCGCCCTGCATCTTCCCGCAGCCGGCCAGCAACAGCGTTGCGGCCAGCGCGGCACCCATCCACTTCATCATCGTGTGTCCCCCTTCAGTTGAGTTGGCGGGAAGGATGCGGGGCAGGCGATGTAGGGCGGGTCAAGACGCGCTTGGACGTCGCGGTGGAAGGGCCCGCCGTCAAGCATCCCCCGCGGACCGTCACCTGCCGGATGGCCACGCCAGCCGGCACGCCAGGCCGAAGTAGACCGTGCCGAGCACGCGGTTCAGCCGCTCGCCGGTCTGCGCGCTGGTCGCCAGCCTGCGCCCCAGCTTGCTGACCAGAACAATCACCGCGCCGTTAACCAGCAGCCCCATGGCGTTCAGGATGGTGGCCAGGACGAGCATCTGCGCGACCACCGACCCGCTCGAAGGCCGGACGAACTGGGGAAACAGAGCCAGGACGAACAAGGCCATCTTCGGGTTCAACAGGTTGGTGGTCAGGCCCTGCCGAAAGATCCGCCACATCGAGTCGCTGGCAAGACCCTGCCTGGCCTCAAGCGCGGCGCCCGGCGACCTGAAGGCCTTCCAGGCAAGGAAGGCCAGGTAAGCCGCACCGAGAAAGCGCACCGCGTCGTAGGCTGCCGGCGCGCTGACCAGCAACTGCGACAACCCCAGGGCCGCGGCCAGGGCGTGGCAATACGTGCCCACCTGGATCCCGGCAAGGGTGCAAAAGCCGGACGCCTTGCTCTGGCTCAGGCTACGGGAGGCGATCAGGATCATGTCCGGGCCCGGCGTCAGCGTCAGGACCAGGCAGGCGCCCGCGAAGACCAGTGCGACGGACCACTCGATCATGATTCCCCTTTGCCGATGCGTGGCAGCAGCGGGTCATCTTATCAAGCGGCCGACCAAGGGCAGCGTTCCAAACGCGCCTGTGATGAGGCCCCGCTGGAGGGCGGGCACCTCGACCCTCTCCTTGGAAGCCCGCGCACCGGGCTCCTGCGCTTCGGGCCAAGCGACGCCGCCCGCATCGTCCAGGACATTGGCGACTACACCTGCGCCTGGCCACCATCGACGAACAGCTCGGTGCCGTTGACGAAGCTGGCATCGTCGGAGGCCAGGAACACCGCAACGCGCGCGACCTCGACCGGCTCAGCGACGCGACCCAGCGGCACCTGATCGGCCATGGCCGCCAGCAGGCCCTGCTGCTGGGCCGCATCCGGCCCGGCCAGTTCCACCAGCCCGGGCGTGCGGGTCGGACCTGGCGCCAGGATGTTGAAACGCAGCTTGCGCGCCTTGTCGACCTCCAGGATCCAGTTGCGCACGAAGGCACGGACCGCGGCCTTGGACGCGCCATAGACGCTGAAGGCCGGCGTACCCGTGGAAGCCGCGGTCGAGCCGGTGAGGATCACCGAAGCCCCCTCGGCCAGGATGGGCAACATGGCCTGCACCGTGAACAAGGTGCCCTTGACGTTGCGGTCGAAGGTGTCATCGAAGTGCGCCTCGGTAATCGCCCCCAGTGGCACCAAGCTGCCGCCGCCGGCATTGACGAACAGCACGTCCAGCCGGCCGTGCTCGGCTTTGATCGTGTCGGCCAGGTGTTCCAGTTCGGCGACCTTGGCCGAGTCCATCTGCAGGGCCCTCGCATTCGGGCCGATCGTGGCCACGGCCGCGTCCAGCTGCTCCCTGCGGCGGCCGGTGATGTACACCGTGGCGCCCTCCAGGGCGAACTGGCGAGCGGTTTCCAGGCCGATGCCGGTGCTTCCACCGGTGACCAGCGCGATCTTGTTGTTGAGCTTGAGCGACATGGGTAAAACCTCGACAAGTGATGGTGACCATCAACGTATCGACGCGCCTGGCCTGACAAAATAGAATCGCCTGAAAGACATCATTTCAGGAATGTCATGTCCAAGCTTCCGGACTTCGAGGGACTGGCGCTGTTCGCCAAGGTGGCCGAATCCCGCTCGTTCGCGGCCGCGGCCAGGGAGCTGGATCTGTCGGTCCCCACCGTATCGCGCGGCATCGCCAGGCTGGAGACGCGCCTGGGCGCGCGCGTGTTCAACCGCACCTCGCGGCGCTTGGCGCTGACGGCCTTCGGCCAGGACCTGCTGGGACGGGCCAGCCAGCTGTATCGGGATGCCGAAGAAGCCGAGGCCATCGCCCGCGACCAATCGGCCTCCCCGCGCGGCACCGTGCGCCTGGCCGTGCCGATGACCTTCGGCGTGCACTGGATCGCCCCGCTGCTGCCCGGGCTGCTGGAGCGCTACCCGCAGCTGTCCCTGGACCTGCACCTGTCCGATGCCAAGGTCGATGTGGTCGGCGACGGCTTCGACGCTGCGTTGCGTATCGCGGCGCTGCCCGATTCTGCCCTCGCTGCGCGGCGCCTGTGCCCGGTCGCGCGCTACACCGTGGCCGCGCCCAGCTACATCGCGCGCTACGGCAACCCCAGCCACCCCCGCGATCTGGACCCGGCGCACTGCCTGGCATTCGCGCTGCGCGCCGGCGGCGACACCTGGCGCTTCAGCAATGGCCGCAAACAGGCGACCCTCAACCCGCTGGGACGCCTGCGCGTCACCAACTCCGAAGCACTGCTGCCCGTGCTGTTGGCCGGCCACGCCGTGGCGGCCCTGCCGGAGTTCATGGCTGCCCAATACCTGCGCGACGGGCGCCTGGTGGCGCTGCTGCCGCAGTGGAAGCAATCGGACGGCGGCCTGTACTTCGTCACCCCCACCAAGCAGAACCGACCGGCGAAGGTGGAGGCGGTGGCGAACTATTTCGTCGAGATGTTCGCGAGTCCGCCTTGGCGGCAGTGAGCGAAGCTTGGCGTACGAACTTGGATAAACCATCGAACAACTACTACCTAGTTCGGTTCCAAGAGTGAGCGGGCGCGTCAGCCCGAAAATAAGTCGGGACACTTTTAGGAACGGACTCTGCCACCTCTTGCTTTATCGATTGAGAGAATAATGGCTAACAAAATCTTCTGGCGCCACCGTTAGGACCTAATCTATTAACTGCAGTGCAGCTACGGAAGTAGATGCACGTTTAGGCCCTTTTCTCGATCGCCTCCACGATTTCAGCAACAGAGTCTCCGCAGATCAAGTTATCGTTACGCCAGCCATTTCCTACGTCCTTCTGCACGGAGTAGGAGCCGTTGGTTTCCAACACTCGATAGCTGGGATTTCCTAAACGGGTCGGAAGGCCGTCAATAACTCGCCAGTCCGGCGTTCTTGGGCGAAGATCGTGTAGCTTTGCCATTAAGGCGGACGCGGTCTGGTAGCGCTGCTGAGGTTCCCGATGACATGCCTTGCTTATCACTCTTTTGATTGAGCTAGGTACCCAAGGGGGAAGGCTTGAAAGATCCACGGCTCGACCGGCAGTGATCTTAGCCTTTATGCATCCATCTAAGAAGCCGTCTTTGTCCTGATCAGTAGCTAACGAGGATAGCCGTATTCGTTCCTGCTTATTTAGCCATGCTGGCCCGTCATATGGCAGTGCCCCCCCCATCAATTGATAGAGTACTAGGCCGCACTGATAGATATCGCCTGTAATTCCGTAAGTATTGGTGATGATCGTCTCAGGCGGGCGGTATATGAGCGAGTGGCTTGAAGCGGGAATAGTATCTTGTGCCTCCGGAAGGAATTTCACAGATCCGAAATCGCCAATCACCACCTTTTCGGTGTCAGTCAAGTAGAGGTTTGCAGGTTTGATGTCCCTGTGAAGATACCTGGCACCATGCAGGTAGCTCAGTCCAGCTAAAGCCTGGTAGGTATAGTCTATCGCTGTACGGAGGCCCAAAGGTCCCGACTCCAATGCCGAGTCGAAGTCGCCGCCGACACAAGTTGGGGTTATGAAGTAAGCCCAGGTCGCGTCAATTAGTCCTGCGTCTAGTATCTTCAGAACATTATCAGAGTCGAGTTGAGCCAGCTGTCTTGGCTCGGCATGGTACTGCGTGTTCCCGCCCCAATAATAGTATTTGAGTGTGACCGACATCTTAGTGACGCGATTGGCTCCAAAGAACACGTAACCGTTGGCAGCCTTTGAATCTTCGCGTTGGAAGTGGATTCTCCCGGCGAGCTCGCGCAGCGACGTACGTATAGCTTCGGGCGCATCACAACCATCAATATAGAGGGTTGTCATTCCTTATCAGCTTTAGCGAGAGCCGCGCATGCCGTCCGGAACGCCTCCACTTGATACTTATTCAGCGAAGTTGGGGATGGGAACGAATGCCGGCGATCTTGAGCAGCAATCGTCTGGGCGGAGATCAATTCGACGCGACACTCCTTAAGAAGCTGAATGACACCCTCAATTTTGAAGGTAGTAGGGCCTCCTGCAAAATCGCCCTTCTTTGCTCTTTTCTTAACCGCGATATGGGAAATTTTTCTATCCCGCATGAATCCAGCGATAAGGTCTGCGTATGAGCGCACGTTTGCAGAATCATCGTCATCCGCTAACGCGATCCGCTTTGTCTCAGCTTGAACATGCAAAAATTGACCATCATTCAATTGAGCAATCGCAAGGATTGCTTCTGCTCCTTTAATCTCGATCCCGCAAAATTTCATAACCATTTCTCCGTGAGCCCTAATATGGGCAGCCGCGTTGGCTAGAGGTTTTTGGGTCAGTGCAGGTGTCGAGCAGCATGCGACGCAAGCAGCTTCAGGTGAACGAAGTCAGTGTGCCGATCCCACTGGCACGCGACGCCAGGCCGACGGCGCGAGTAATTTTCTGACGCGATGGGAGCTCGGAAAGCGTCCCGCTCTGCTTGCTCGGACATGCAGCGATGCCGTAGAGCAGCACTACAAGTCCGAGAACACCGGCTCCAGTGCCGATCTGCCACGGCCAGGCAGCGACCGAGTCAATGACGTTGTGATTACTTCTGCGTCCCATGCAGGAACCCCCCCCGTACTCGCTCGCACCATAGCCGCCTGCTGTGGCTTTGTCAGCGGTGAAAACTGTTCTCGCGGTGAATGCCAGGAGCGGAGTCCTTGTCCAGCCCTGCGTCTGCCGAAGCTAGGTCGTTCTCGAACTTCGAAACGAACTTCGAGAGGCTTAAACCGCAGGCAGCGCAGAAGTCACGTAGCTGCAGGAGGTCCATACGTCGCTCGCCCCGTTCGATATCGCTTACGTAAGACTGCGGCCGTCTTAAAGCAGTGCTTAAGCCCACTTGCGTCAGCCCAGCGGCTAAGCGTAGATCACGCAGATGCCGCAACAGTATCGCGTACTCCGCTTTGTGGATCGACTTAGTGGACATGGCACTCGAAAGATCTCGTGTGCCAAGACGCTATATCCCCTTTTCAAATATCCGAAAAACAGATAGCTTTGGATCATCGTATCGAGCGCCCGCCATGGCGAGGATGTATGTGATGACGACATCAAGGACCAGAAGAGGGGCCCGTCCAAGCATCGCGGTGCGTGCGAAGCGAAATCATAGGGCTTACGCCTTCGGCGCAACTCTGGAGCAAATCGACCATCTGGATCAGCTGCTACGTACGATCAGTGCACACAGCGACATGGTCGCGGTGTGCAGCGGCGCGCAGTTGGACGATGCAAGCCTGTCCACGTTGGGCGAAAGCATCTTCGATTCGGCGCGAGAGGTTCGCGGTTTGGTCGATGCGATCTACGCGCAACGCTTGCGTTCGCCGGACACGCCACGCGAAGGGTGAGGGGACGAGCAAGGTCAAGGCTTTCGCTTAGCGGCTGCTGGGGCCGGAGCCGCAGCCCGCACGCTGGCCTGCACGTGCTAGCGTGCGCCGCAGCGCTGCCCGGCCTGTCGGGCCGGGATCAGGAGAGGGGCGATGGCCTTGCCGTTGCGGTTGGAGGGGAAGAATCGGGGTTTGGCGACCGTGCTCGCGGTAGCTGGCGTGATGCTCTGGCTTGCCCTGGCCGCGCTGGGCGGCGACTTCCTGCATGCGGCGTATCTGAAGTATTCCTCGCTGGCCTCGCCGGCCTACGCAATGTTCCTCGCGCGACGTGGCTGGCTGTGGTGCCACCTGGCCGGCGGCTCACTGGGCGTGGTGCTGGGGCTGGTGCAGCTGATCACCCAGCGCTGGCCGCGTGCCTGGGGCGTGCACCGCTGGTGCGGGCGGGCGTACTTCGCCGCGATGTTGGTGGCGGTGTTCGGCGCGGCCGGGCTGATCGCCACCTCGCCGGCGCCGATGAGCATCCGTGTCGCCTTCAGCGCGACCATGCTGGCCTGGCTGGTCACCGCGGGCGTGGGCCTGGTGAAGATTCTGCGCCGCGATGTGCAGGCGCACCGCCGCTGGATGCTGCGCGCCTACCTGGTCACCCTGGCCCCGGCGGTGTTCCGCTTGGCCCTGGCTGGGGCGGTGGGGCAGGGCATCGCGCCTTCGCCAGGGCTTATCGCCTGGATGCTGTGGGCTAGCTGGGCCCTGCCGTTGATGGTGTACTGGCTCGGTGCGTGGGCGGTAGAAGGTAGGATTCAGCGCAACGCGCTGGTTTGAAGGCTCACGCGTTTGTCTCCGGCGCCGCGGGATAGCGGAGCATGATGAGTCGCGCAATGTATTTTCTGACGGTGTCTGGAATGGGGGCGCCGAACTTCTCATGCATCATGAAGGTACTGTTGCTGCAGTTGTTAACCAGCACGGGGGCGCGAACCTCGGGGTTGGTGCGCTCGACATACCAACCTGGGAGCGCAAGCACCGGGATAACACGGACGTTCTGGATCCCGCCGTCTCTCAGATATTTCTCGAGCCACTTTGCTTGATAGGCCGCCTGTTCGACCGACTTCTCGTCGGCGCCATTCGGAAAGAACAGCTGACGGTTGTCGTAGCGCACCCGGGCTGATGCGCTGCCGCTTGCCGCGGGCTTACGCCGCGATTTGGTCTCCACCGCAAACACGGCGCCTTGGGCAACGACTACATGGTCGAGGTTATAGCCCTCTCCGGGAACATCATGGAAGACCATCGCGCCCTCCGCAGTCAGGGGCGCCAACGACTGCGCGACTGTCAGCTCAGCGCGTAGGCCATCGACAGCGCGCCGACGCGCCTTGATGTGATGGATCATTCGCCACACGATCCACGTCACAAGGCAGAGCAATGCGCCCGCGAACAGCAGATCTCCTCCGCCAAAGCGGATGCGTGTCCAATCGAGGCCAGTTTTGCTGATGCGCAACAGCAGCCAGAGCGACAGAAAGATCGGACCGGATACTGCCATCAGGGTCGAGAACTCTGAAAGCTGTTGATCCAGCTTGGCGATCCGCTGCCGCAATCCCTCGCCAGGGAGATTCATTAGCTGCACCCGAACCGGGGAGCGTCTGCGGTCCAGCGCACTGATGGAGCGCCAGAGTAGCAAGCCGCCAAGGACCAGCAGCATGGGAATGACAACTGCGGCGAAGAAAATCACGTACATCATTGAACCGAACTTCCTGTAAGAATTTCCTGTCCACATAGTCTCGCGGCGTGCTCTGCATACTTCAATCTCCGCAATCGTGACTGCGTCACGCATCCAGATCCTGCCAGCTCTGCTATTCCGCTCGACACCCGTTACGATTCCCGGCCCGATCGCATTGCTCGACGCCTGAGTGACTTCCCAACACCCCACCCGCGACGGCATCCCAGCCAGCCGCCTGCAGCTGCCACCGGGGCAGTGGGCGACTGTGCTCCAGGCGCTGTGTGCGCGCTTCCCGCAGGTGGCGGCGGCGACATGGCAGGCCCGCTTCGCGCGGGGGCTTGTGCTCGATGCACAGGGCCAGGCGCTTGAGGTAAGCGCACCGTATCGCGTGGGCATGCAGGTGCAGTACTTCCGCGAGGTGGCGGACGAGCCGGTGGTGCCGTTCGCCGAAGCGGTGTTGCATGCCGATGCGCATCTGGTGGTGGCGTACAAGCCGCACTTCCTGCCCGTGGCGCCCACCGGAGCTTACGTGCGCGAGACGCTGTTGACGCGGCTGGTGCAGCGCTTGGGCAATCCGGACCTGGTGCCGTTGCATCGCATCGATCGCGACACGGCCGGGCTGGTCTTGTTCTCGGCAAATGCGAGTAGCCGGGCGCGCTACCACGATCTGTTCCGCGAGCGCCGCATCCGCAAGCATTACCTGGCCGTGGCGCCGCCACTGCCGCAGCTGGCGTTTCCATACGTCCACCGCAGCCGGCTCGAGACGGGCGAGCCCTTCTTCCGCATGCAGGAAGTGGACGGCACGCCCAACAGCGAGACGGTGATCGAGGTGCTCGCGCATGGCCACACGCATTGGGTTTATCGGTTAGAGCCTGTCACCGGCCGCAAGCATCAGCTGCGCGTGCACATGGCGGCGCTTGGCGCGCCGATCCTGCATGACCACTTGTATCCGCAGCTGCAGGGAGCAGGGCCGGATGACCCAGCGCGCCCGTTGCAGCTGCTCGCCCACGCGCTGGCCTTCGACGACCCGGTCAGCGGCGAGTCGCGGCGGTTCACGGTTGGCGCCGAGCCCCCGTCAGGGCCATGGACGGCACACACGCTGCCGTAAGGCGCGCGCTCACTTGGCTTCGGGCAGGTACCAGAACGGGATGCGGTAATCGCGCTCGCGGCGCACGCCGTGCTCGCCACCGCCGACGTTCCACTGCAGCTGCAGGTCGTGCCGCCCTGACGGCAAGCCTTGCAGGTCGATGTAGCCCAGCAGCCCACGCATGCCCAGGTCGCGGCGCTCGGCCGGGATGAAACCCCTCAGGTCCACGTGCTTGCCATCCAGGGTCACGGTCCACATCGACGACAGGCAGGACACGGCCTGCGTGGCGGCCGTGGCGCCCTCGGCCGCGTTGCGGCCCTTGGGCAGTGCGGGGCAGCGCTGTGCGACCAGGGTGTTGTCCAGGCGCGGGCGATGCGGGATGAACAGCCGCAGCTGCGCATCGGAGATGCGCTCGGACGGGATCATCGGGTAGCGCAGCATCGCATCGTCAGGGCCGCGCATGCTTTCGTAGTGCGCGCTCAGCAGGCCCTGGTCCACGGCCTCGCTGGTCATCACGCGGTAGCGGCTGAGCACGGAGAAGCTGGCCGAGGACACGATCTGCGCCCCGCCGATCACCAGGGCGATGAAGATCACGATGAAGTACACCGCGCTGAAGCCGCGGTGGCCCAGGTTGCTCTGCAGGGCGAACTGCACTGGCGCGCCCAGGCGTTGCAGGGTGACCGCCGAGAGCACCCGCAGCAGGCGATGCAGGTGACGCTCCAGCGTGTTCACCGGTTGTGCCTGCTGCAGGCGTCGGCCGATCAGCTTGTCCAGCACGAACACCGCCATGGCGAGGATCAGCAGGCCCACGTAGGGCACGGCGAAGGCGATGAAGGTGGCGCGCTCGCTGTCCTCGAACAACAGGCCGGCCAGCGTGGCCGGGATCAGCAACAGCAGGCCCACCGTGCCCATCCATCCCAGCGTCAGCGCGACGAGGATGGTCCCGGCGAACAGCACCGAGGCGGTGCGATCGGCGCGGTCGATCACATCGCCCAGCTCGCCGATTGCGCCGCGATAGAAGCGTTGCGACGCTTCGCCCATGGCCGGCATGCGCTCCCAGCGGATGCCTTCGGGAAAGTGCGACTTCAGGCCGACCAGCCCCACCCAGTAACCGCGGATGGCCAGGTGCACCACAAAGGCGAACCCCAGCGCATAGGACAGGCCCACGCCGATGTTGAAGGCGAACTGCAGCACATACCAGGTGGCGCCTTCGGCGTGCAGCTCGCTGCCGACCCAGGCCTCGAACAGGCGTGGCGGCAGCGTCAGCAGGGCGAAGGCCAGCAGGCCGGAGATCAGCAGCTCCAGCTCGTCGGTGCGCTCGCGCAGGCGTTCGAAGCTGATGCGGCGCGTGGCCACGGGCGTGGCGCCCTCGGCTTGCGGTTCGGCCGGTTCGGTGTGGCTCATCCCTGGATTTCCGTATGTCCCCGGGGGCGCAGTCTAGCCGCTGGCCAGGGCTCGGCGCAGTCCGGGCGTGGGGCCCACGCTGCGGGTGCGGTGGGCAGCGGGTCGGGATGATGCTGCGCTGCGGTGCCGCATTCTCTGGAGCTGGTTGGGTGGAATGGCGTGCGGTGTTTTATCGGAGAGTGGGTCGCTCTGGATGTCGGCGCTTTCGCTTCAACTGTGCCGGCGCTGATGGATGGCGATGGTGGATGGAGGGGCGTCATCCACCCTACGGGGGAGGGTGTCACCCAGGCTGGGCGGTGTCGCGTAGGGTGGACAACGCGGAGCTTGTCCACCGGGGATTCGGCGACGCGTTGCATCCACTGTGCGCCGCCGTGCCCGATCGCTGGGTTTGCGGGGCTGGTCGGGTGGAGCGGCGCGAGGTGTTCTTGATTGTGGAGCGTGTCGTTGTAGACGTTGGCGCTTTCGTTCGATTGCGCGGGTGCTGATGGATGGCGGTTGTGGATGGAAGAGCGTCATCCACCCTACGGCTGGGAGGGTGTCGCACCGGCTGCGCGGGCGCGCCTTGCGTAGGGTGGACAACGCGAAGCTTGTCCACCGAGGATCCCGCGACCCATCGCAGGCCCGGTGCTTTGCCATGCCCGACCGTTGTGGCGATGCGGACGAACGACGGTGTACGGATCGACGGCATTCCAAGATGGCCTGGCGCCGCGCGCGTAGGCGCTAGGCGGTCGCGGCGATCTTTCGTACCGCCTCCACCAGCGCCTGCAGGTGGCGGGCAGGGGTGAAGGTCTGCGGTGTGACGCGGATGCAGGCGCCGCTGGCCAGGTCGTTGCGCACCACGGTGAAGATGCCGAACTCCTTCTCCAGGCGCGCCTGCAAGGCGCTCACCTCGGCCTTGGCGCCCTTGCCGCGCAGGCGGAAGCCGCCCATGCCGCTGGCATTGGCCATGCTGGCCGGGCCGAGGATTTCCACGTCGGGCGAATCGGCCAATGGGGCGACCCACAGCTCGCGCAGGTATTTAAGGCGGGCCTGCTTGTTGGCAGGGCCAATGGCGCGGTGAAAGGCCAGGGCCTCGGGCACGGTCAGGAAGGCGGCGAAGTCCGAGGTGGCCAGATGCACGCGGTTGGCCACGTCGTCATCGCCAGCCGGCTCGCCGGGGAAGGGCTTCACGGCGGCCAACGTGCCCTGACGCATGTACAGCGCGCCCACGCCGACCGGCGAGCCGATCCACTTGTGCAGGTTGAACACCGCCCAGTCCACATCGAGCTGCGGCAGCGTGAAATCCAGCAGGCCCCAGGACTGGGCGCAATCGCAGATCACCGCGATGCCGCGCTGCCTGGCGAGCGCGGCGATGCGGCGCACCGGCAGCACCAGGCCATGCTGGTTGCTGACGTGGGTCAGCAGGATCAGCTTGAGATTGGGGTGGGCGTCGAAAGCCTGCTGGTAGGCGGCGTAGTAGTCCTCGTCGGTGCCGGTGGCCGGCAGCGAGAGCATGTGGCCCTGCACGCCGCGCTCGCTGGCCAGCCAGGCCATCATTCGCTTGAACTCGGGATAGTCCGCATCGGCCCACAGCACCGCATCGCCCGCGCGCAGGCCGCTGTACTGGGTGATGAGGTTGACGAAGGACTCAGTGGCGTTGCGGGTGAGCATTAGCTCGTTGGCCTGCACGCCCAGCGCATCGGCGGTGGCCTTGCGCGCGGCCTGGAAGTCGGCTGGGTAATCGCGGCGCGCGTACCAGGACAGTTCCTGGTTGACCTTGTGGGTATTGCGGGCCAGGGCCTGTTCCACGGCGGTGGACATCTTGCCCCAGTAGCCGTGTTCCAGATTGATCACATCGCTCTGGTCTGGGTACAGCGCGCGAATGGCCTGCCAATGCGCCTCGTCGCGGGCCAGCGCCTGCGGGGACTGCGTGGTCGCCGGAATGCCGGCGATGAGTTCGGCCGCGGTGAGTGGGCTAAGCACCGCCGTGGTGGCCGCCGAAGCGGACAGTTTCAGAAAGGTCCTGCGACTGCCCATGCGATGAATCCCCGGCGCGAGAGTGTTATTCCGTAACGCTAGCAGTTGCGCTGCAGCATCGCCAGCGGTCTGAAGTGCCAGCTCATCAGGCGATAGCCGCCAAGGCGCAGCGCCGGTTGCCGCGCGAGCTTGAATGCAAGGGCCATCGAACCTGTGGCACCCGGAGCCGCTCCTACAGGAGAAGCCGGCAGTCGGGACAAGACGACGGGGGAGGAGCTCTTTCGCCGTCCTCACTCCTCACTCCTCCCCGCTCACTCCTCGCCCGTGCAGCTGAGCACCGATGTCAGCGCCGCTCAGCCCGGGCATCACACCTCACCCAGGCCACCCTCACTTGTACGGCCCCGGCCCGCGCCACACCAACTCGCCCTGCTTATAGACCTGCAACATGGTCACCACTTCGCGGGCATCGCCGATGGACTTCATCTCCGGGTCGTACGGATCCAGCGCGCGGCACTTGCCCGAGCCGCGGCGCAGGGCGATCTCCAGCTCGCAGACCATGTAGTAGCGGGTGCCGGGCAGGGGGATGGACAGCTCCTTGATGCCCTTGTCCTTCCACGCGCGCAGCTTGTCCTCGCTGAGCACGTCGTAATAGACCAAGTAGCCGCCCAGCTCCATGGACGGCCCGGCATTGGTCATGTCGCGGCCGCGGCCGTTGCTCATGGCCGGGCTGTTGGCCAGGCCGGCGTTTTCCGGCGCGGCGTCCTGCTCGATGTAGCCCGGCGGCTTGCCCCAGGTGCGCGGGCGCTGCACGGTCGAAGGCGGCGGCGGGTTGGGCGGGGTCTGCGCCTGCACCGGCTGCGGGGCGTCCTGAGGCGTGGGCGGAGTGGGCTCCGGTTGCGGTTCGGCCGGGGGCTGCGGCGGACGCGGCCGGCGCGGTGGCGCCTTGGCCTGGGCGGTGTCCTCGGCCGGTGGCGGCACCGGGTCCTCGGACTGGTCCACCAGGGTGGTCTGCACCTTCGAGGCGGCCGGTGGCGGCTCGGCGGTCCTGGGCTTCTGCTTGCGCGGCGGGCTGGGCGGCTGCTTGGTGGGCGGGGCGGGCTCGCGGGTTTCGCCGATGAAATCCACCCGCGTGCGGCTGCCGCTGGCCGCGCCCTGCGGCGTGGTCACGGTGGGCTTGGACGAATACAGCAGCACCAGGATCAGCAGCACATGCAGCAGCAGGCTGACGCTGCCGGCGATCCAGCGCTGCAGCCGCTCCACGCGGGACGGCGCCCGGGGCTCGGCGCGGGTCGAGGCCAGGCTCATGCCATCGACACCGCGTCGGGGGTGTTGAACTTCATGCGGGGACAAGCGCGGGCGGCGGGGGGGATGCGGGCATCGTAACGTGTCCCCCTTCGCGCCCACCGTTTGCACGGGGACAGGGGCGGTCGATGGCGGGGGCCGGTTCACCTGGGTGCGCCCAAAGCCGGCGACCGATGCGCTAGGCTGCGCGCCAGTCGAGGCAAGGAGCTGGACATGGCCGCTGCAACACAGGACCTGGAGCGTTTCGTGCGCGATGCGCTGGCGCAAGGGCAGTCCCGGGCGCAGGTGCAGGCCATCCTCGCGCAGGCGGGCTGGCCGCCCGAACAGGTGCGCAGTGCGCTGTCGACGTATGCCGATGTGGACTTTCCCGTGCCGGTGCCGCGCCCGCGGCCGTACCTGTCCGCACGCGAGGCGTTCTTCTACCTGGTGCTGTTCGCCACGCTGTATCTGTGGGCCTTCCACACCGGCAGCCTGCTGTTCGACCTGATCAACCACGCCTTTCCAGATGCGAGTACCTACGACGCACCGTGGACGCGCGAGCATCAGTCCATGCGCTGGTCGGTGGCCTGGATCCTCATCGCCTATCCGGTGTTCCTGCTGGTGGCGCGCAAGCTCTCGCGCGAGCTTGCGCACAGCCCGGTCAAGCGGCTGTCCGCGGTGCGCCGCTGGCTGACCTATCTGACGCTCTTCATCGCGGCGACCACCCTAATCAGCGACATGGCGGTGCTGGTCTTCAACGTGCTGGGCGGCGAGCTGAGCGTGCGTTTCGTGCTCAAGGTGGTGGTGGTGGCCGCCATCGCCGGCGGCATCTTCAGCTACTACCTGCTGGACCTGCGCCGCGAGGAGGTGGAAGCATGAACACGCGTCGCTTCGGACAGGCCCTGCTGGTGGCGGCCACCTTGCTGATCATCGCCACGGTGATCGCCGCGGTGGTGGTGATGGGCACACCCACGCAGCAGCGCGCCATGCGCCTGGACGGGCGCCGCGCCGAGGATCTGAAGCGCATCGTGGCAACTGCGCGCAGTCATGCCGACGAGACTGGCGCGCTGGCAGCGGACCTCACCACGCTGGCGACCAGGCCGGGGCTGCGCCTGGCCATCATCGACCCGGACACGGCCCAGCCCTACGGCTACAAGGTGATCGACGCGCGCCGCTTCGAGGTCTGCGCCAGTTTCACCACCGATACGGCCAGCGAGCAGGCCCCGGCGCGCCGGGAGAATTGGCCGCATGGCGCCGGGCGGCAGTGCTTCACCCGCAGCTGGACGCCGGAATCCGAGGCCGATGAGAAGCGCGCGGCGGATCAGGCTGCGGCCGCCTACTGAGCCCGGCCCGGTCGCGCGCCAGGCCCGCCACCCGGCCTGTGCGGAAGGTGACACTTGGCACTACGCGCGCCGGGCGCGGCGCGCCATCCTGCACACCACCTTTGAAGGGAGTTCGCCATGCCTGCCCACGCCATCGCGCCGCTGACCCCGTACCTGTCGGTGGCCGCCATCGCCTTCATCTACTACCGGCGCATCCGTCGCAGCTTCGGCCGCCAGCCCTGGCAGCCGGTGCGCGCGGGCCTGCGCCTGGCGCTGCTGGCGCTGGTGGCCGGACTGCTGGCCTTTGCCGCCTACGGGCTGCCGGGGGTCGCCCCGGGCATCGCGCTTGGCGCGCTGGCGGGCGCTGCGCTCGGCGCGTTCTCGCTGCGGCACACCCACGCCGAATGGTCCGACGCACGTGGCTGGTACACGCCCAATCCCTGGATCGGCGCCGGACTGATGGTGCTGCTGCTGGCGCGGCTGGCCTGGCGCTGGGCCGATGGCGGCTTCGGCGGGGGCGGCGCGATGTCCGGCACCCAGGCCAGTCCGCTGACCATGGGCATCGCCGCCACGCTGGTGGTGTATTCGCTGGTGCACGTCGGGGGGTTGTGGTGGCGGATGCGCCAGCTGCGCCTGCGGTCGGGCGTGGCGCAACCCACGACGGTGTCCTGAGAGCCGGCATCGGCCTCCTTGAACCTCTCTCATCGGTGACACACGCATGGTCACGTCCACGGGCAAGGTGAGCTTCAAGGCCAAGCTGCTGCGGCCGGCAACGCCCGAGCGCGCCGACTGGAGCTTCCTCCTGCTGCCGGCGGCCGCCAGTGCCAAGCTGCCCACCCGCAGCATGGTCAGCGTGGAAGGCACCCTGGCGGGCGCGTCGTTCCAGGCCACGCTGGAGCCGGACGGGCAGGGCAGCCACTGGTTGAAGGTGGACGCCACCCTACGCCGCGCGGCCGGGGCCGAGGTCGGCGACACGGTCGCCGTTTCGATGGCGCCGGTGTCCGAAGAGCCCGAACCCCAGGTGCCTGCCGATCTGCGCCAGGCGCTGGAAGACAACGCCGCCGCGCGTGCGACCTGGCACGACATCACCGCCATCGCGCGACGCGACTGGGTTTACTGGATCGTCTCGGGCAAGAAGGCCCAGACCCGCATCAAGCGCATCGGCGTGGCCTGCGACAAGCTGGCCAAGGGCCAGCGCCGCGCCTGCTGCTTCGACCGCTCAGGCATGTACAGCAACAGCCTGGGCGCACCCAAGGCCGCGGCCGACTGACCGCTCGCGCAGTGGCGATCAGTCGCCGGTGCGCATCCGCAAGGTGGTCTGGCGCAGCAGCGCGGCGTGATCGATCCACGGTAGCGGCATGGCCTTGCCATCGATCTCCACCGCCTTCACCGAGGTGCCCTCACCCTGCCGCTCGATCGTGAGGGTGCGCCCGGGCTGCGGATGCAGGCGCACGCGCGGGAAGGCCGGCACCGCGCTGACCACGTAACGCGGCTGCCCCAGCACCAGCGGATACAGGCCCAGCGAGTTCCACACATACCAGGCCGACATGCAGCCGGCGTCGTCGTCCATGCCGTCGGCAAAGCCCATCGGCTCCAGGGCAAAGCTGCGCCCGTGCCAGGGCGTCTTGCGGTTGCCCTCGTTGGCGTAGGCGTGATCGATCGGCTGGGTGAGCAGTCGCTCGACCAGCGCCTGGCCGCGCGCCGGCGTGGTGGTGAGGGCATACATCGCCGGGACCTGGATATCCGGCTGGTTGGTCATGTTGTAGCGGTTCTCGTCGAAGAACTGCCGCAGCTGCGCATCGAAGCGCGCCGGACCCAGGGCCTGACCACGCAGCCAGTCCAGGTCGAACACCCCGGCCCAGCGGTATTGCCACAGCGTGCCCTGGTACAGGCCGCGCGCACGCACGGTGTCGAAATCCGGGGCGATGTCGCGGAAGACCTGCAGCCACATCGGCCGGTAGGACAGCGCGCGCTGTTCGAAGTCGCGCGCGATCCGGTCCTGGCCCAGATCCTTGGCCAGCTGCCACACCGCCCAGTCGTCGTAGGCCGCTTCGATAATCTGGTCCGGCGTGGTGCGTTGCAGGCTGGCGCTATCGGCCGCCATGCGCGGCAGCAGCGCCTTGGCATCCACGCCACCCACGCCCTTGCGCAGGAAATCCAGCAGGGCGATGCCGGCGTGTTCGGTGCGCACGGTGATGAATGGCTCGGTGCGCGTGGACCACTGCGGCTTGCCGATGGCGTACAGCTCGGCCAGGGAGGCGGCGATGTCGGCGCTGCGCTGCGGGTCGATCAACGCCAGCAGCGGCAGCTGGGTGCGGTAGTTGTCCCACACCGCCCAGCCCGAGTAGCGGTGATGGCCGCGTTCCACCTGGCGCACCACGCCATCGGCGGCGCGGTAGCGGCCATCGACATCGTCGATACGCGAAGGCGACTGCAGGGCATGGAAGAGCGAGGTGTAGAACAGCGCGCGTCGCTGGGCATCGCCACCCTCGATCTCGATGCGCGCCAGCGCCTGGCTCCAGGCTTGGCGCGTGGCCGCCTGCACCTGCTCCAGCGACTGTGTGCCCAGTTCCCTGGCCAGCACGCGCGCGGCCGAGTCGCCATCGACAGTGGAAAACGCGCTGCGCAGTTCCACCGTATCGCCAGCGGCGACCTCCAGCGCGAAGCGCAGGCGCTGCTGGGCATCAGGGATGGCCTGGTCGCCGAGCGGGCGGCCGTTGTGCCGCAGGGCGCTGGCGAACCACAGCCGGTACGCGCCTTCATCGCACACGGTGCCGCCCTGCAAGGCGCCACGCAGCGCACCGGCCTGCGTGGAGTCCCAGCGCGCATCGATGCGCTTGGCGTAGCTGTGCATGGCATCCAGGGTCACCACCACGCGTCCGGCGCGTGGCAGGGTGAAGCGGGCGATGCCGGCGGCGTTGGTGGCGGCCAGCTCGGCCTCGATGCCGTCGCGGCCATAGCGCAGGCGGTAGCGGCCGGGCGTTGCCACCTCGCTGGTCTTGTCGATCGGCGCCGGGCGTGCCTCATCGCCGGCGTAGTCCACGCGCACCAGCAGGTCGCCGCCGCCACCGCCGCAGCCCACGCCCACCGCGCGCGTATGCGAAAAGCCACGCAGCAGTCCATCGGCGTAGTCGTAGCCCATGTGATTGCCCGGCTGCGTGTCCGGGCCCAGCTGCACCAGCCCGAAGGGCACACTCACCGCTGGCGTCAGCTGCCCATGGTCGCCCTGGGTGCCCACCAGCGGATCGACCAGATCCACCGCCGAGGGCTGCTCGGCCGCGACACCGGTGGCAGGCAGCCAGCTGCAGCACAGCAGGCACAGCGACAGGGACACACGCGGGAACAGGGCGGTCTTGCGGGCAGGCAGGGACATCGGCACTCACTGCGGACGGGCGCATCGCCAGCGGCGGTGGCGGCCTCGGGGGCGACATCCTCGCAGATCGTTGTTGCAGGCGATGGCATCGCCGCGCCGGGCCGGGAGGCTGGCCACAGGCGCGCCGCTGGCCGGGCGGCTTCAGGCAGATGACCGCGGACCGAAGCGTTCCATGGCCGGGGCGCAGACGCCCGCGGGCCGGTCCGGTACCATGCCCGGCCTCTCGGGCTTACCAGGCTGGATCTTCGGGCATGAGCGATTCGGACAACACCCGCGGCGGGGTCAGCCGCGACCAGGCCGAGGAGGCGGTGCGCACCCTGCTGCGCTGGGCCGGCGAAGACCCGCAGCGCGAGGGCCTGCTGGACACGCCCAAGCGCGTGGCCAAGGCCTACGGCGACTGGTTCAGCGGCTACCAGCGCGACCCGCGCGAGTACCTGGCCCGCACCTTCGAGGAGGTGGCCGGCTACGACGAGCTGATCGTGCTGCGCGACATCGAGTACGAAAGCCACTGCGAGCACCACATGGCGCCGATCATCGGCAGGGTGCACGTGGGCTACCTGCCCGACGGCAAGGTGGTGGGCATCAGCAAGCTGGCGCGCGTGGTCGATGCCTACGCCCGGCGCTTCCAGGTGCAGGAGAAGATGACCGCGCAGATCGCCCAGTGCATCCAGGACGTGCTGCAGCCGCGCGGCGTGGGCGTGGTGGTGGAGGGCGCGCACGAGTGCATGACCACCCGTGGCGTGCACAAGCGCGGGGTCAGCATGGTCACCAGCAAGATGCTGGGCGCCTTCCGCGAGGACGCGCGCACCCGCGCCGAGTTTCTGCGCTTCATCGAGGCCGGCGGCAAGCGCTGAAGCCGCCCTGCCTTCCCCAAAGTGCGCCCGCGAGGCCGCCATGCCTGCATCCCTGCGTCGTCCGGTCATGACCGATCCCGCTGCCCAGGCCTGTCCCTGCGGCAGCGGCGCCAGCTACGCCCGCTGCTGCGGCCCGCTGCACGAGGGCGCCGAAGCGCGCGACGCCGAGGCGTTGATGCGCTCGCGCTACAGCGCCTACGTGCTGGAAAAACCGGACTACCTGCAGCGCAGCTGGCACGCCTCCACCCGCCCGGCGCAGCTGTCCACCGACGATGACGCCATCGCCGGCACCACCTGGCTGGGACTGTCGGTCAAATCGCACCGGGTCACTGGCGCGGACACCGCCGAGGTCGAGTTCGTCGCGCGCTTCCGCATCGGCGGCGCCTCGGCCCAGCGCATGCACGAGCGCAGCCGCTTCGTCCGTGAGGACGGCCACTGGTATTACCTGGACGGCGAAGTCGGCTGAATCCTCAGTTGCTAGTGCAGGCCTGAGAAGGCCTCGGCTGTGCGGCAGGCAAAAGTGTCGGTGGAGATGTGGCCATGGACTCATGGACATGTACCGTCCTGGCCAGAGCTCCTCCCCAGCGTAGCCACCGGCCTGCTCTTCAAAGAGCGACGTGTTGGGCAGAAGATTGTGGGAGCCCCTGTGGGACCACTTGTGGGAGCGGCTTCAGCCGCGAAGAGGCTTTCCTGGTAAAGCCCCTTCGCGGCTGAAGCCGCTCCCACAGTGCTCACCCAGGCTCTCCTACACGTGTTGCAGCAGCCATCGCGGCGCATCATCTTGCTCACTCCTCACTCCTCACTCCTCACTCCTCACTCCTCACTCCTCACTCCTCACTCCTCACTCCTCACTCCTCACTCCTCACTCCTCACTCCTCACTCCTCACTCCTCACTGCTCGCCTCCCCCGCCGCCGCACTACAATGCCCGCGGCCCCGGACACGGGCATCGCCGCGCCCTCGCCTGACCATCCGCAGACCCCTCATCGTCCATGACCTCTGTCCTGCCCGAGAAACGCCGCGCCGCGGTGATGTTCGTGTTCGTGGTGGTGCTGATCGACGTGCTGTCCTTCGGCGTGATCATCCCGGTACTGCCGGGGCTGGTGCGTGAGTTCAGTGGCGGCGACTACGCGCACGCGGCGTACTGGGTGGGGGCGTTCGGCTTCCTGTTCGCGGCGATCCAGTTTGTGTCCGCGCCGATCCAGGGCGCGCTGTCCGACCGCTACGGGCGGCGTCCGGTGATCCTGCTGTCCTGTCTTGGGCTGGGACTGGATTTCGTGCTGGCCGCGCTGGCGTCCTCGCTGTGGTGGCTGCTGGCCGCGCGCATCATTTCCGGCGTGTTCTCGGCCAGCTTCAGCACGGCCAACGCCTACATCGCCGATGTCACCGCGCCGGAGGGCCGGGCCAAGGCCTTTGGCATGCTGGGGGCGGCCTTCGGCCTGGGCTTCATCGTCGGCCCGCTGGCCGGCGGTGCATTGGGCGCGCTGGACCTGCGCGCGCCGTTCTGGCTGGCCGCGGGCCTGGCGCTGCTGAACTTCTGCTACGGCCTGTTCGTGCTGCCCGAGTCGCTGCCGCCCGAGCGTCGCAGCGCACGTTTCGACTGGTCCCACGCCAACCCCATCGGCTCGCTGGCGCTGCTGCGGCGCTATCCGCAGGTCGGCGGCCTGGCGGCGATGGTGTTCCTGGCCAACCTGGCGCACTACGTTTATCCCAGCATCTTCGTGCTGTTCGCCGAGTACCGCTTCGCCTGGAACGAGATGCAGGTCAGCTGGGTGCTGGCCGCTGTGGGCGTGTGCACGGTGATCGTGCAGGGCCTGCTGGTGGGCAAGGTGGCGCCGCGCTTCGGCGAGCGCCGCACGCTGCTGTTCGGCCTTGGGTGCGGCGTGGTCGGCTTCCTGATCTACGGGCTTTCGCCGACCGGCGCGCTGTTCCTGGTCGGGCTGCCAATCAGCGCCCTGTGGGGCCTGGCCAGTCCGGCGGCGCAGTCGCTGATCACCGCCCGCGTCGGTGCCGACGTGCACGGCCGCATCCAGGGCGCGCTGATGAGCCTGGTCAGCCTGGCCGGCGTGGCCGGGCCGCCGTTGTTCGCTGGCGCGTTCGGCTGGTTCATCAGCGAGACCGCGCCGATCCGCCTGCCGGGGGCGCCCTGGCTGATCGCCGGCGCGCTGCTGGCCTGCGGTTGGCTGGTGGCCTGGCGCGCGGCGCGCGTGCCGCCTGCTTCCCCTGTCTGATGGAGCCGAGTTGCCGATGAGCCTGACCCTGACCGAAGACCTGCTGCATGGCGTGCCCGTGCTGCGCCTTGAGACCGCGCATTGCAGCGCCGCGTTTTCGCTGCATGGTGGCCAGCTGCTGTCCTGGGTGCCGGCGGGTACCTCCGAGGTGCTGTGGCTGTCCCCCATCACCACGCGTCCGCCCGGAGCGATTCGCGGCGGCGTGCCGGTCTGCTGGCCGTACTTCGCCCGCCAGGGGCAGCCGGACGATGCCGTCCAGCATGGCTTTGCGCGCAACACGCCGTGGGAGCTGGAAGCGGCCGTGCTCGATGCCGAGGGCGTGGCCGAGCTGCAACTCTCGCTGCCGATCTCCGAGGCGGTGCCGATGCGCCTGCGGCAGCGCTGGCGCCTGGGCAGCGAGCTGTCGCAGGAACTGACCAGCACCCACGCAGGCGCGGAGACGCTGCGCTTCACCGCCGCCCTGCATACCTATTTCCGCGTCGGCGATGCCACGCGTGTCCGCCTGGATGGTCTGGACGGTGTGCAGTACGACAACAAATACGATGGCCGGAGCTATCGCCAGCAGGGGGCGTGGTCGCTGTCCGACCCGCGCGACCCGGGCCGCAGCGATCGCATCTATCACCCGGCCGGCGGCGACTACCTGCTCCACGATCCGGCATTGGGCAGGCAGCTGGCAATCACCACCGGCGGCAGTGCCTCGGTCGTGGTCTGGAACCCGGGCGAGGAGGGCGCGCGCGCGATGAAGGACGTGGCCGACGCGGACTGGACGTCCTTCGTGTGCATCGAAGCGGCCAACGCCATGCCGGATGTGGTGACCCTGCAGCCCGGGCAATCGCACACATTGTCCCAGCGTGTGCGCGTGCTGCTGGAGACCTGACCTGCCGCGATAGGTGCGGCACTCGTGGCAGTGGGCCTCTGCCACAGCGGTGTTTGTATAGGCGGCTCCAGAGCGCCTGGAAGCAAGGCCGAAGGCACTGGGGGGGCGGCCAAGGTGGCCTAGGGCCATCAGCCGCGAAGAAGCGTTATCGGTGAAGCCTCTTCGCGGCTAGAGCCGCTCCCACAGGAGTCGCTCCAACGTACGGTCTCGGTTGGCGGGTCTTAATCATTCTCGACGTGGATGATGCTGCCGTCGGTGGCGGACAGATGCACCTCCACGTCCTTGCCGTCGGCACGCTCGGCCTCGGCTTTCCACAGGCCATCGTCGAAATCCACGTCATGCACATTGGAATAACCGGCGGCAGACAGCTTGGCCTTGATGTCGTTCTCGCTCAGCTGGGACACCAGCGCCTCGGCGTAGATCTGCCCGCTGGCCGGATCCACCCGCACGTCCACGCGCTTGCGGTTGCCGCTGGTGGCGTCGGTCTCCCACATGCCGTCCTCGAAATCCAGGTCGTCGATCTCGGTGTAGCCGGCCTTGGTGAGCAGCTCGCGCACCTGCGGCTCGGTCATCGACTTGCCGGTCTTGGTGGTCTGCGCGAAGGCGGGCAGGGTCAGCGCCATCAGCGGCGCGAGCAACAGCGGTGCGAAGTGACGGTGACGCATGGGTCAGTCTCCTGTCGAAGGTGGCGCGCACGCTGCCACAGGCCATCTCAGCGGCGGATGAATTCACGGCGCGCCTACGGCTGGCTCATCACGTCTTCACAATGCGCGCGCCACTAGCGTCTGCCGGCGTTGGCCCGGTGTCGCGCGACTGCTAGGCTTCCGGGCCGCCTCCACCCACCGATTCGAACCGCTCGCAGCACCGATGATCTCAGCGCCTGTCGACACCGCCCCCCGCGCCGCGCAGCTGCTGCGCGAGGCCACCCACGCGGCGCACCGCGCGGTGGAGTCCCTGCCGATGCAGCAAGAGCTCAGCGCCGGCACCCTGGACCGCGCCGGCTATGCGACCACGCTGCAGCGCCATCACGGGCTGCTGGCCCGCTGGGAGCGGGACCAGTCTGCCTGGCTGTCATCCCTTCCAGCACAGGGCTGGACCTACCGGCCTCGCGTCCCCGCACTGCAACAGGATCTGGCGCAACTGGGCGCGTCGCTCGACCCGGTGCTGGCCGCCCCCCTGCTGGCCGATAGCGCGGCCAGCCGCTGGGGCATGTTGTATGTGGTGGAAGGCTCGCTGCTGGGTGGCCAGGTGATCGCGCGGCAGCTGCGTCAGCACCAACCGGTGCTGTCCGGCGCCTTGGCCTATTTCGATCTGGGCAGTGCCGACCCAAGCCTGTGGCGCCACTTCCAGCAATGCCTTGACACCGTGCTGACCGACGGCGACGCGCGGCAGGCCGCCGTGGAGGGCGCGGTGGCCATGTTCGGTCAGTTCCATCGCCACCTGAGCCAGGAGACCGTGCAGTGAGCGCCGCCACCAGCCCAGGCATGGACCAGGAAGCCATGGATGCCTGCGCGCGCGAGCCGATCCACATTCCCGGCCATGTGCAGCCCTACGGCGTGCTGCTGATCATCGACCCGGACAGCGGCCGCATCGTGCAGGCCAGCGCCAATGCGGCCGCGCTGCTGGGCGTGGCGCCGCAGGCGGTGCTGGGCGCGTCCTGGCAGGACCTGCTGCAGGTGCAGGGGCCGCAGCCTGCGGATGTGGCGCAGCAGGCCGGGGCCTCGATCGGCTATGCCGGCGCGAGCTTCCCGCAGCGGCAGACGCCGCCCGATCGGGACTGGGTGGCGGCCTGGCATCTGTACCCGGGGCAGTGGCAGGTGGAACTGGAGCCGCGCGAGGCCGACCGCATCGAAGTCAGCCTGCGCGATGCGCTGCCCATCGCGCGCCTGCTCGAGCGCGACGACTCGATCCTGGAAGCCAGCCATCGCGTGGCCCGCGAGATCCACGGCACGCTCGGCTACGACCGCGTCATGGTCTATCGCTTCGACGAGTGCTGGAATGGCGATGTCATCGCCGAGGCCTGTCGGCCGGAGCTGGAGACCTACCTGGGCCTGCACTACCCGGCCACCGATATTCCCGCCCAGGCCCGCGCGCTGTACCTGCGCAACCGCGTGCGCCAGATCGCCGATGTGGGCTACACGCCGGTACCGATCGAGCCGACCCTACATCCTCACACCGGCCAGCCGGCCGACCTGAGCGATGTCACCATCCGCAGCGTGTCGCCGATCCACGTGGAGTACCTGGGCAACATGGGCGTGGGCGCCACCCTGGTGACCTCCATCGTGGTCAACGACGCGCTGTGGGGCCTGATCGCCTGCCATCACGACAGCCCGCATTTCGCCAGCCATGCCATGCGCGATTTCGCCGATGCGCTGACCCGCGCCCTGGCCGGGCGCATCGGTGGCCTGCAGGCAGTGGAGCGCGCACGCAACGAGACCGCGCTGCTCACCGTGCGCGAGAAGTTGATCACTGCCTTCAACGACGCCACCACCATGACCCCGGAACTGCTGGGCGACCTGGCCCCGGAGCTGCTGGACGTGGTCGATGCCGATGGGGTGGCGGTGTTCCACGGCGAGCAACTCACCCGCTACGGGATCCTGCCGCCCGCCGATGACCTGACCCGCATCCGCGAGCACATCGAGCGCAACGACTACAAAAATCTGCGCGAAGGTGCGGTGGGTGCGCTGCACGTGGACCAGATCGGCAAAACCTTCCCCGCGCTGGCCGATCTGGCGCCGATGGCCGCCGGTTTCATCTTCGTTCCGTTGATGGCGCAGTCGCGTAGCGCCCTGCTATGGACACGACGCGAGCAGATCCAGACCATCAACTGGGCCGGCAACCCGACCCTGAGCAAACTGCGTGACATCCCCAATGCACGCCTGTCGCCGCGCAAGAGCTTCGAGCTGTGGCAGGAAACCGTGCGCGGACGCGCGCGCCCCTGGTCGCCGCTGCACCTGGAGGGCGCACGCAGCCTGCGGGTGCTGATCGAGCTGATGGAGCGCAAGCGCTACCAGCAGGACTTCACCATGCTGGAGGCCTCGCTGGTGCGCCTGCGCCAGGGGGTGGCGATCATCGAACAAGCCGGCGGCGAGCAGGCGCCGCTGCGGGTGGCCTTCGTCAACCCCGCCTTCGCGCGCTATACCGGCCTGGAGGCGTCCGAGCTGATCGGACGCGAGCTGGAGCGGCTCTACGACGCCGACTCCTCGCCCGAACAGATGGCCCAGGTGCAGGCGCAGCTGCGTCATGGCCTGGCCGCCTATGCCAACCTCAGGCTCAACGTGCAGGATGGGCCGGCGCAGGCCTTCCGCTTCGAGTTCGAGCCGCTGCCGAGCGGACAGGGCGAGGCCCGGCACTGGCTGCTGCAGCTGCAGGACGCCGATCCGGCGTGAGCGTCGAGCAACGAGTGGAGGGCAACGAGGAACGAGTGGAGAGGAACGAGGAACGAGTTGGAACCTAAGCAGAACCTGCCGTCACTCGTTCCTCGTTTCTCTTTCCTCTTCCCCCCGTTCCTCCCCGCTCGCACGCTGCTGGTCTCGACGAAAAAAAGCCGGCGCATGCGCCGGCTTTTGCGTGCTGCCCCGGACCTCAGCGGCCGGTGATCTGCCTGGCGTACTTGGATAGGACCTTCATCTGCGGGCGGGCGTTGCCGGCCTTGTCCGGCTGCACCAGGAACGGGTAGTTCTGGTTCCACCACGGACCCGCGGCCCAGTAGCTCCAGCCGGCCCAGACATCGCGGTTGTCCTGCATGTACTTCAGCATGTTCTCCAGCGCGGCCATGCAGGTGGGGTTGTCGGCCGCGCCGAACTCGCCCAGGAAGCCGACCTTGCCGTTCTTGCGCAGCCAGCTGGTGAAGCTGGCGAGTTTCTCCGCGCCCACGGTGGCGCTGACGCACTCGGACTTGGTGCCGCTGTAGTCGGCATCCAGGTACTGATGGACCTCATAGATGACCTTGTTCTTCGGGTCGCGCAGGCCGACCAGCGCATCGCCATTGGAGGGGCTGGCGCCGGCGGCCTTCATCCAGCTGTGCGCGCCGGTCCAGGCATTGCCCGGCACCATGATGACGTTATCCGCCCCGGTGGCGCGGATCGCATCGACGCTGGCCTGGGCCACCTGGGCCCACTCGCTGCTGCCGATGTTGTTGGGCTCGTTCATGAGCCCGTACATCACCTTGGCGTTGCCGGCGAACACCGGCGCCAGGCGCTTCCACAGATCGGCCAGGGTCGAGGCGGGCAGTTCCTTGCCGACGATCTTGCCGTTGAACTTGGCGTAGTTGTGCACGTCCAGCAGCACGATCAGGCCGTTGTCGTTGGCGCGCTGCACGGCCTGCTTGATCAGGGTGAGCTGGGCGTTGTCCAGCGGACCGTTGGCGGTCGGTTGCAGGCGCTCCCACAGGAACGGCAGGCGCACGATGTTCATGCCCTGACCGGCGAAATAGGCGTAATCCGACGCGCCCGGATAGGTGTAGTCCTTGAACAGCGTGCCCGGCTTCTTGCCGGAGTTGAACTCGGCACCGGCCAGGTTCACGCCGGCGTACTTGAGCTTGCCCTGCGCCAGGGCGGCCGGCGCGGCGAAGGCCTGCCAGGCCAGGACGAGCCCGGCCAGCAGCCAGGCGGTGGATCGGGAACGGGCGTGCATGAGGGTCTCCGCAATGTGGGGTGTGCCGATGGCGAGGAAGACATCGCCCGCCCGGCGCAGAACTTGATGCCCCGTTACGCCGGCGTGAACAACCTGGGACGTGCCTCACCTGCCCGACGTGGACGCAGGTCTCACTGCCGTAGCCCAGGTTACTGCGCGATGGCGCGACCCACCAAGACAACACGTCGCGCCGTGCAACGAGCGGTCAGCTTTGTGGGGTGGATCACGTCGCCGCGCGCGGACGCAGCGCCAGCGCCGCCACGCCGCCGGCGAGCAGGCCCCAGAACGCCGAGCCGATGCCGGCCAGACTCAACCCCGAGGCAGTGACCAGAAAGGCGATCAACGCCGGCTCGCGCCAGCCTGCGTCCTGCAGCGCGCCGCTGAGCGCGTTGGCCAGCGTGCCCAGCAGGGCGATGCCGGCGATGGCCATCACCAGCTCCTTCGGAAAGGCCGCTAGCAAGGCCACCACGGTCGCGCCGAAGACGCCGACGATCAGGTAGAACACACCTGCCCACACCGCCGCCACATAACGGCGCCGCGGATCCGGGTGCGCTTCCGCTCCCATGCAGATGGCGGCGGTGATCGCGGCCAGGTTCAGCGAGAACGCACCCCACGGAGCCAGGACCGCGTTGAGCGCGCCGGTCCAGCCGATCAGCGGCGAGACCGGCACCTGGTACCCGGAAGCGCGGATCACCGCCACCCCGGGTACGTTCTGCGAGGCCATGGTGACGAAGAAGATCGGCAGCGCCAGGCCGAGCAGGGCGGCCAGGGAGAAGGTCGGGGTGACCCACACCGGCGCGGCTGGCGCCAGCGGCAGGGTTCCCAGATGCAGGATGCCCTCGGCAGCGGCCACGGCCAGGCCAGTGAGCAAGGTCAGGATCACCGCGTAGCGCGGCAGCAGCCGACGCGCCAGCAGGTAGACGGCCAACATGGCCAGCACCAGCACCGGCTGGGTCTTCACCGCCACGAAGGCCTCCAGCCCGAAGCGCAGCAACACCCCGGCCAGCATGCCCGCGGCCAGCGGCAGCGGGATGCGCCCGAGCATGCGCTCGAACACGCCGGAGAACCCGACCAGCGCCACCAGCACCGCGCTGATCACGAAGGCGCCCATCGCATCGGACAGCGGCAGCCCGCTGCTGGTGCCGGCAAGCATCGCCGCGGCCGGCGTGGACCAGGCCGTCACCACCGGCACGCCGTAGCGCAGCGACAGCCCGATGCAGGTCAGCCCCATGCCCAGGCCCAGCGCCAGGATCCACGAGGTGATCTGCGCCTGATTCGCCCCCACCGCCTGCGCCGCCTGGAACACGATCACCGCCGAGCTCGCAAAGCCCACCAGCACCGTGACGAAGCCAGCCGCCAGCGCGGACAGCGAATGCTCGCGCAGCAGGCGCGCAGGAGAGATGGCGGACATGGGTGAACCGCTCGCGTGGGGAATCGTTAGCTTATCGACTGTGTTCAGCTTCGCCGAATCCGGTTTCAACTGCGACCAGCTCGCGCGAAGCCTGTGCCGCTACGGACCAAGCGGCGCGCTCTGCCAAGACACGGCGCGCACCGCAACACACTTGCGACCGCTCCCCGCCGTTCGGCGCGGTAACCCGCTTGCGAGCAGCGAATCGGAGTGCGTGCTCAGGCGCCGACCTGCCTGGGTCGACGCAACGTGGGCCAGGCCTGGGCAGTGAACAGCACCTCCAACCAGGCCATCTGCGGCCGTTGGGGCAGCCAGGCGATCGTCCAGGGCACGCACACGCCGATCATCAGCAGCATCAGGAACATGAGATCGCCATCCTGTCCCAGCCTGCGCAGCAGGTAGCCCAGCACGACGTAAAGCGGGAAATGCACCAGGTAGAACACGATGGAGTTTCGACCGACGAAGCAGATCAGGTCCGAGCTCTTCCGGTGCAGGCAGGCCTGCGTGGCAAGGCGGAACAGCAGCGGCATGCTGAGCAGGACCAGCGGCAGGTAACCGTGCCATGTACTCGAATAGTGAAAGCGAAACGCGCAGCCGACCAGCGCGCAGCACGCCAGCGAAGACACCAGCAGCCACGCACGTCCAGCGTGCGAGGCAAGCGCTCCCAGGAAATCGGTGTACCGACTTCCGACGTGGAAGAAGATGAAGTAGTAGAAGAAGTCCGAGCTGCGACCCGGCACCTCGAGCAGCAGCTGCGAGATAACCAATGCGCAGGCACCAACCAGCAGCGGGGACAGGCGTTCCAGCAAGGGGGCCGCCACGAAATACAGCGTCAGGTCGTAGAGGAACCAGGTCAGCGCGGTGTTGCCAAGCGCGATGTCCATCATGCCTCGCCATGCGATGGGCTCGCCCTTGGCGAGGACCGAGCCGGCCTCGCGCAGCACGAAAATCAGCACGGACCACAGGATGAAGGGATACAGCAATCGCTCGGCCTTGCCGCGCAAGTAGGTGCGCAGACCCTTGCGCAGGCCACTGGCCACGAACATGCCCGAGAGAAGGAACATCAGCTCCATCCGCAGCGGGGCGACGGCGACATTCAGTGCATGGACCAAGCGCGCGAACGCACCTTGGGTCGTCGGAAGCCCGGCTCCGACCTCGGGGTAGGCCAGGAATGCGAACTGGTGTGCGTGCAACAAGACGACCATCAGCACGCTCATGCCGCGAAGCCAGTCGATCCAATTGGCACGCCCGCCCGCGGCGGCCTTGTTGACGCTGCTCATCCATGTCCCCTGTTGAAGCGCTCGCTCACCGACTGGCTTCGTGCGTCATGCGCGCGCTGGTACCAGGCCACAGATTGCTGAGTCGAGTGTGAAACGTATCACAGATAACGCGTGATTTCACGCAGCCTGCACATGCCAAACCGGGTGCGATCAGGCCCGAAATCTTGGAAGGGGCCCGGGCCGTCGGCAGCGCAATGCGGAATTACCCGGTGCGTTCGGCTTCGGCCAGGCCAGCTTCGAAGGCGACCCGTTCGCGCGCGGGCACCATGGCGGTCGTGCGTTTCGACGGCGGCAGGCAAAACAGCAGGTCCAGCATGCGCATCGACGGTTGCGCTCGCGCCCAGCTGAGCGCGGCAGGCAGCGCGATGCCGGCGGCGAGCAGTACGAAGAACAGCACCACATCGTCATGGATCAGGCGCGAGGCAAGGAAGGTCAAGACGATGAACAGCGTGAAGTGCACCAGATAGAACACGACGGAATTGCGCCCCACGTAGGCCAGTGGCGCCGACAGCGGGCTGCGGGCCGCAAGCATCGCCAGGGCAACGATGGCCGGCAGGCTCGCCAGCACCAGGGGCAGGTAGCCCCACCAGGTCTTGCTCAAGCTGGTGGTCAGGGCCACCACGCCCAGCACACCCAGGCAGAGCGCGGAGGCAATCACGCCGACGCCGCCCCAGCGCGTGGCCGGGTTCCAGCCACGGCGGGCAATGAGATCGCCCGCGACGAAGTAGGCGAAGTAGTACGCCATCTCTCCGTAGTGCGACCAACCGGCGCCATCCAGAATCACCGACATCGCTACTGTTGCGGCGATCACCATCCACGCCGGATAGCGCCGCAGCAGCGGGATCAAGAGAAAGAACAGGAACAGGTCGAAGAGGAACCAGGTCGGGGCCGCGATACCAGCCAGCAGGTCGATCAAGGTCTGCCAGGCAACCGGTTCGCCCTTGATTACGGCCGAGCCGCCCTCGCGCACGACAAAATTGACCAGGCACCACAGCAAGAATGGATACAGCACGTTCCGGAACTTCCCGGACAGGTAGCGCGCCGGCCCCTTGGTCAGACCATGGGCCACGAACAGGCCCGAAAGCAGGAACATCAACTCCATGCGCAGCGGCGCGAACAGTTTGTTGATCGTGCCCACGGCCTGGATCAACAGCGGGCTTAGGGCCGAGGCGGCACTGGCGCCCTCCGCGCTGACGGCGAAATGATGGGCATGGGCCAACACGACCAGCAACACGCTCGCGCCACGCAGGACATCGATCCAGGCTTGGCGCGGAGCGCTTGGGCGTTGCACAGGCTGCACGTGGCATCTCCGTTGCCTGGATGCACCGCTTCCCCCTGAAGCGTGTTCAACAACACCCCGGCTTACCGGCCTCTGAGAGGCCAGCAAGATTTATAACACGCTAACCGTGACGCCCGTCGCAAGAGCTCGCCATGCGCTAGCTCACGCCGCGCGCGCTGGCGCCTGGACGTGCAGCAGCTCGGCGATGCTGGCGGCCGCGTCGCGGCCTTCGGCCACGGCGGTGACCACCAGGTCGGCACCGCGGACGGCGTCGCCGCCGGCGAACAGCTTCGGGTGTGTGGTCTGGTAGGGCAGGCGGTCCCCGCCGCCGGCCACGATGCGACCGTTGGACTGGCCTTCCACGCCTACCGCTGCCAGCCATTCCGGCAGGGTCGGGGAAAAGCCGAAGGCAATGATGACCACGTCCGCCTCCAGCAGCGATTCGCTGCCCTGAATGATCTCGGCGTTGCGGCGCCCACGGGCGTCCGGCTCGCCCAGGCGGGTCTCGGCCACGCGCACGCCCACCAGCTTGCCCTCGGCGTCGGCCTCGATGGACAGCGGCTGGCGGTTGAACAGGAAGCGCACGCCTTCCTCACGCGCATTGGCGACCTCGCGCGCGCTGCCAGGCATGTTGGCCTCGTCGCGGCGATAGGCGCAGGTGACCTTGGCCGCGCCCAGGCGGATGGCGCTGCGCACGCAGTCCATGCCGGTGTCGCCGCCGCCCAGCACTACCACGCGCTTGCCGCCCAGGTCGGGCAGGGTGATCTTGTCTTCCCAGCCGGCGATCGGCCGGCCCCAGCCGTCGCCGCCGGTGACGATGCGCGCGTTCTGCACCAGGAAGGGCAGCGCCGGCAGCACGTTGTCCAGGTCCTGCCCAGGCAGGCCGCCGTCGGTATAGCGGTAGGCGCCGGTGCCCACGAACACCGCGTCGAACTCTTCCAGCAGCGCCTGCAGGGTCACATCGCGGCCCACTTCCACGCCCAGGCGGAACTCCACGCCCATGCCTTCCAGCACCTGGCGGCGGGTGGCGATGACCGACTTGTCCAGCTTGAAGCTGGGGATGCCGAACTGCAGCAGGCCGCCGATCTGCTCATAACGGTCGAACACCACCGCCTGGATGCCGCTGCGCGCCAGCACGTCGGCACAGGCCAGGCCCGCCGGGCCCGCCCCGATCACCGCCACCCGCTTGCCGGTGGGCTGCACGCTGGACAGGTCCGGGCGCCAGCCCTTGGCCAGGGCGGTGTCGACGATGTACTTCTCCACCGCGCCGATGGTCACCGCGCCGAACTCCTCCAGCGTGCAACTGCCCTCGCACAGGCGGTCCTGCGGGCACACACGCCCGCACACCTCCGGCAAGGGATTGGTGGTGTGGCACAGCGCGGCGGCTTCCTCGATGCGGTTCTCCTGCACCAGCTGCAGCCACTGCGGGATGGCGTTGTGCACCGGGCACTTCCAGCTGCAGTACGGGTTGCCGCAGTCCAGGCAGCGCCCGGCCTGGTACTGCGCGTCGGCCTTGTCGAACTTGCCGTACAGCTCGCCCCAGTCGCCGGAGGTGCGCAGCTCCACCGGGATGCGCTGCGGCATCTGGCGGGGCAATTCGAGGAACTGGAAGGCGTGCTTGCGGCTCATGGGGACTCGGTATGCGAAGAAGGACTTTTGAGCGAGGAACGAGTTAAGAGGAACGAGGAACGAGTGAAGGACGGACATGGCGAGCGGCAACAAGTGACGCAAGTGCCTTTACTCGTTCCTCGTTCCTCATCACTCACTCCTCGCCGTCACGCGGCGCGCCGTAGCGCATCGGTCAGCGACTCGATGCTGGCCGCCTTCGGCTTCACCAGCCAGAACTTGCCGATGTAGTCGCGGAACTCGTCCAGGATCTGCTGGGCCCAGATGCTGCCGGTCAGTTCCCGGTGGCGCTGGATCAGCATGTGGATGTGCTGGCGGTAGTTCTCGAAGCCTTCGGCGCTGATGCGATGGATGTCGATCAGCTCGTGGTTGTAGCGGTCCACGAAGTCGCGGTCCATGTCCAGCACGTAGGCCAGCCCGCCGGTGAAGCCGGCGCCGAAGTTCAGTCCGGTGCGGCCCAGCACCATCACCACGCCGTCGGTCATGTACTCGCAACAGTGGTCGCCGGCCCCTTCGATCACCGCCAGGGCGCCCGAGTTGCGCACGCCGAAGCGCTCGCCGGCCCGGCCGGCGGCGAACAGCTCGCCACCGGTGGCGCCATACAGGCAGGTGTTGCCGATGATCGCCGTGCTGCGGGCCTCGAAGCGCGCCCCGCGCGGCGGACGCACCACCAGGCGGCCGCCGGCCATGCCCTTGCCCACGTAGTCGTTGGCCTCGCCTTCCAGCTCCATGTTCAGGCCGCCGGCGTTGAAGGCCCCGAAGCTCTGCCCGGCGGTGCCGCGGAAGCGCAGCTGCAGCGGCGCGTCGGCCATGCCGGTGTTGCCGTGGGTGCGGGCGATGGCGCCGGACAGGCGGGTGCCGATGGAGCGGTCGGTGTTGTGGATCAGGAAGCGGTGCTCGCCGCCGGCCTTGGTGCGGATCGGCTCGGCCAGCAGGCCGTCGAGCTGGGTGGCCAGGCTGTCGGGCGATTCGTACAGGCGCTGGGCCGCGCAGCTGCTGCTGTCGTGCTGCGCCCCGGCCAGCAGGCGCGAAAGATCCACGCGCACGCCTTCGCGCGGCGCGGCCTGCACCTGCTCCAGCAGGTCGGTGCGGCCGACGATCTCATCCAGCGAGCGCACGCCCAGGTAGGACAGCCACTGGCGCACTTCCTCGCTGAGCAGGCGGAAGTAGTTCTCCACGCGCTCGGGCAGGCCGGTGAAGTACTCCGCGCGCAGGCGCTCGTCCTGGGTGGCAACGCCGGTGGCGCAGTTGTTGAGGTGGCAGATGCGCAGGTACTTGCAGCCCAGCACGATCATCGGGCCGGTGCCGAAGCCGAAGCTGTCCGCGCCCAGCATCGCGGCTTTGACCACGTCCAGGCCGGTCTTCAGGCCGCCATCGGTCTGCAGCACGGTGCGGTCGCGCAGCTGGTTCTGCACCAGGGCGTGGTGGGCCTCGGCCACGCCCAGCTCCCACGGCACGCCGGCGTAGCGGATGGAGCTGATCGGCGAGGCGCCGGTGCCGCCGTCATGGCCGGAGATGGTGATCAGGTCGGCGCCGGCCTTGACCACGCCGGCGGCGATCGTGCCCACGCCGGCATGGCTGACCAGCTTGACCGAGACCAGCGCGGTCGGATTGACCTGCTTGAGGTCGTAGATCAGCTGGGCCAGGTCCTCGATCGAATAGATGTCGTGGTGCGGCGGCGGGCTGATCAGGCCGATGCCGGGCTTGGCATAGCGCAGGCGCGCGATCAGCTCGTTGACCTTGTGGCCGGGCAGCTGGCCGCCTTCGCCGGGCTTGGCGCCCTGCGCGACCTTGATCTGCAGGACCTCGGCATTGACCAGGTACTCGGGGGTGACGCCGAAACGGCCGGAGGCCACCTGCTTGATCTTGGAGCGCTTCTCGGTGCCGTAGCGCGCCGGG
>Ga0209257_1000490_pt1 | contig 71185 bp, 69 predicted proteins | sample AraplaCvi_mCL_r2_FD_184277 | JGI IMG/M metagenome (GOLD analysis project Ga0209257, IMG submission 184277) | Arabidopsis root microbial communities from North Carolina, USA - plate scrape MF_Cvi_mCL_r2 (SPAdes) (version 2) | ecosystem: Host-associated > Plants > Roots > Endosphere | place: USA...
GCGGCGCTGATCGGTCGACACCGCGAGATAATAGACCCAGCCGCGATGGCCGTCGAAGCCGACCATGACGCTACCTTCGATCATTCCCTCGCCGCGCGCGACGAATATTGTCGAGGCTGCACCGCCGAGCGCGAGGGCGAAATCGGCGTGCGGATCGTTCCACGGGCGCGTGAGGCCACAGGCGTGCCACAGCGCAACCACGGCCGCCTCGTCCTCGGCAATGGCGGGCTCGATCAGCGGGCTATGCACGTCGCGCCGGCCCATAGATTGGTAATTTCGCCGTCGGGATCGCGCGAACTGAGCAGGCCGGACAGATCGCCGGCGCTGAACTCGATGCCGAGCGTCGAATCCTCGATCTTGACCGCGGTTGCGGATTCGAGCTGCTTTCGGGTCGATCCGATGCCGATACCTGCCGCGGTGGCGAAACGGCCGCCGTCGCGCCCGTCGAGGTTCCAGCCGACGAACTTGCCGTCGTCGAAGTAAAGGCCGAGGCCTCCGCGGAAGCTGGCGAAGGACAATGCGCCGGCACCGCATTCCTGATTGTCGCCCTCTTCAATCGGGCTGCCGAGCGCGGCGGCGATCGCCCGGGTAGCAACGTCGCGCTGCGCGCCGAAAGTCACATGTCGCGTCGCGCCGGTAGGGAGCACGAGGCCAAGGCCATCGGGCGCGAGATTGACTGCGGGTTCGGCAACTTCGGCCATGTTGGCGATGTTCGTCTCGGGCACGGGCTTGGGAACGATCAGCTCATCGGCATTGCCTTGGAACACGATCGACTTGTTGGCGTCGGGCTCTTCCACCGGCCCACAGCCGGCGAGCAGCGCCAGCGCGAATCCCGCGTGCAGGCCACGTGTCATTCCCACTCGATTGTTCTAAACCCAGTTAGGTCATTGATCTATATGAGTTTTTTCTTGTTTTCCGTACAAAAAGCCGGCCCACGGGCCGTCAAAATATCACAGTGTTGATTTTAAAGGGAAAATTGCACAGAATTTTTTTGTGTGGTTCCGGTACCTATCGGGGTCGATTGCCTCTCGGGACCCATTTTCGGCGACGGGATGAGTCTCGCCGCGAATCAAGAAAGTACCGTCGTGGACTCGTAGCAAGGTGCGCTCTGCGACGCGAGCTGCGATGGTGCTATGCAGTCTCACGGAAGGTGCCGGCATCACATTAAGCTCGTATGTCTGGACCAAGCCGTCGAGAAATTGTCCGTCGCTCGATGCCGTAGGGGTTTCATCGGCACTCATTCCTACCGAGCCGTGAGCAGACGACAAGCGAGCTCGCGCTCGCCCCAGCGGGTCGAGAAGGTGTCGGAGACCTCGAACCAGCTTCCGTCATTGCCGATGCCATGATTGGTGCCCATGCAGGAGCACTGGCATTCGTGCCCCTGTGCTTCCTGGCACGCCCGCGCGCAGATCTCCTGCTCGCGATAAGGCTGGATAATGTAGACCTTGCCGTAACGCTGCAGCGCCCTATCAACGAAGTCATTGAACCACGACTTTGGCAGCTCCCAATAGGCGTCCGTGCCTCCAATCCATTCGGGAGCCGTGCGCCGGCCGTTCTGCAGCCATTGCCGATTGTCGTCGGCAAATGGCAGCCGCACCCGAAGCTTCTCGCCACGCCCAGTCCGGCGCAGCACGACCGGCGTCGGCTTCTGCTTCCAGACGTAACTAAGGGTGAGCCGCTCCATAGACACACTACTTATCTTTTACTCCACTCCAGATGTCCCGGAAATTTATTCGAACACCATGTCGCTCAAGGACGTACGGCAGGGGCGTCCGATCCACATTAGCGGCCGCCTCTTGAGATGCTGCCTCAATTAAAAGATCGAAGAAACGTTGGTCTGACCCGATCTCGAGACGGAGGCGCAATAGCTGGGACCACGGAAGGACCAGCACGTCTGGCTCGATGCTGTATCCATAGCTGCGAAATCTAGCATTGGTGCGCCCGATCGCCACCAGGAGCACACGTCGCGGCGGTGGGTTGGAAGAAAGCTTAAGAGCGCGGCAAAGAGCGGGCACCCCGTGCTCATCAATCCAGGATCTGGTCTTCTGCGCCCATGTCTGGACTTGATCGCGGAAATTCTTAGCCTTACTTCTCTGGACTTTCACACTGCTGCTGGTGAAATCCTGCCATTTCAGTTGAAAAAGTACCAAGTCGCCTGTCGCCCGATCAAGGATCGCAGCGTCTAGGTCTGTGACAACTTGACCCTTACGTCGCAGTTTAACCGGCTTGCCGATGCGATGATACCGTGGGCCTTCAAATAGCGCACAAAGGTCCTCTACCATCCATTCTTCACGATGCTCACGGAAAGCATTCTGAATTGGAGTGGAACTCGACTCGCGGAGCATGCGGATGCCATTAAACGGATTGCGGAAGACGCCACTGACTGGCGTCAGAACGTAACCACCACAAAGCTCAATAACCAGGGGAATGCCAGGAGCCTGTTCAGTTAGAAAATAATCAGCGTCCCCAGCCTTGATCATAATAAGATTAAGTGCGGCGTCTAGTTCCTCTTCGGGTGCGCCAATCGCGTGCGAGAGTGACGTCAATAACTCGGCGCGCGTCTTCCAGATGGTCAGGCTCATATGTTGATTGACGCCTGGGTGACGTTTTATTCCCTCCTCGACAAACATGATGTGCTTCATGCTGAAACTCATCAGGACATGAACCACAGCTGTGAGCGTTTCACCGGAACAGCCGGGGAGGCGCGCCTGCGGATGGATACCCGCGTCTACTTGCCATTGAACCGCGTCTTGGGTCACCGCCCGAAGGAAGTAGGAGTCGATTTCCGGGTCAGCCGTATAGCCGATCATAACGCCTTGCGATGTCTTCCATGGGAAGGTGAGGTTCGCCATCACATCACGGAGCCTCAGCGTCGCCCCAGGATTGACGTCACTGGCGTATTCCTCGTGGAGTTTGGCGTTTAGGTCCGCCAACTTTTGGTGATCGACCTGATCGTGAAAGTGGTCCGTGAGAGCCCTGTCGCTTAACTTCAGCTCAATCTCAGATCCGTCCAGGGCCGCAGATACCATCCCGTGACGCACCATCTCCGCAGTGCGATTGAGGATCACGTATCGGCCGGCAAAGTGCATCATGCCCATAACTGTTTGGCGGAGCTCTGGAGTGCTCGCTCGGAGAGGGACGCCACTAAACTCCCCCTTACGCTTCAGCAGCTTTCCGAGCAGGACATTCCAGCCACGAATCAGAATGTCGAAGTCATGCACCGAGAGCTTGCTCTTCTCATTGGCCGACAGGCGCTGGACGACATGCATGTGGTCTATACAACGACATGCTTCAATCAGGAGAACAGTACATTCCATCGGCTGAAGCGTTGAAAGAAAGTCATCGACCTCTGCGATTTCTTTCTGAGCCATCTCGTCAAGCCTCGCGGCCACCACAAAGGCCTCGGGAGAGGTGCGTTCATCTGTGTCCACTAAAATCTCCCGCAATTGCGTGGACACCGCGCGCGAGTTTATCGTTGCGCGCGACGGCTCGTCATCGGTTCGGCCAAAGCACTCTGCTCACCGCTTTCCATCGTCAGCCTGTGTCTCTGCAGCGAGCCTCCTACGAGATGTGTCCTCCGAAATGGATTGAATCTCTTTATTTAGTTCGTCCAGACGTGCGCGCATCGTCGCTCTATCGCCAGTGAAGCTCGCGCCTCCTGGCGTCCCAGAAAGCGCGCTGACAAGGTGATCCCGCTCATCCTCCAGGGAGCGAAGTGTGGCGTCACGTTCCTGCGCCGCCGCCGCATCGTCCTGCCTCCGGCGAGCCTCCTCGTCGGCGAGGATGCTTTCCTCGACCTTGGCGACATTGGGCTTAATGTCGGGAAAGCGGTCTGCCGCGAACCGTAGGAACTGACTGAACTCGTAAATGTGGAAATCCTGCCCGGCTTCGGTCAGAAACTCTTCGATGAGCTCCGGACGAGGCCCAATCTTCCGCCCGCGATGGAGCCACCACCAATCTTCCTTGGCGTCATCAGAGATGAAGATCACAGGCCGCTTGTCAGCTTTCGCCTTCGATATCATGTCCTTCCAGATAATCAGATCGCCGAACTTGTCATACTCCCCGGCGTCCTTCTTCTGGTCTTTGTAGCCCGGTGGAATTTTCTTGGAGTAACGATCCTCGCCTTCCTTCTTCAGGGAGCCAAGTTTGTCGGCGGGCCATTTGTCGCCGATGCGGTTCTCTAGGAGTTTGGTGAGCTTTTCCAGAACGCCGTCAATCTCAGCGGAGGGATGCGCCCCGCGAGCCGCCTCCATGCGTCCCTTGAAGTCGGACAGGAACATGTCGAGCGCCGCGAGCTCCTTTTGCACATCAATCGTTGGATGCGCCCGAAGCTGACGGAGACGATCGCGCGCCTTGTCGATATTCGCCTCCTGATCCTTGATCAAGGCGTCATACGCATCGAGGGCGCCAAACTCGACGTCGAGGCGGTTGCGCTGAAATTCCAGGCCAACCTGATAAGGGATCCACAACGCGTCGCCGAGCGCCTCAAAAAGTCGCAGCAATTCGTCTCGTACCACGGTCGTGTGCCGGAGGCAGTGCAATAAGACGTTAGCGTCGGGGACGAAGATAGCGGTGTCCCAGAGCTTCGCGATCTGCTCCGGCTTCTTTGGATACCATCCCGGGAATTTCTCACGCATCCGATTCAGTCCAGCCACACGAGTTTCTCAACGCCCAGGCGCGTCGCGGCATCCCTGATAAGATTGCGTGTCGCTTCGTCCGGCGTCTTTCCTGTTTCCAGAAGGACAGCTCCGAATGGTCGCCCCTCATGTCGCGATTTTCCTCGCTCGAAAACCGCCATAATCACCAGCTTCCAGTCGCGGCTCTTCCCCCAACAGATCACGCGGCCGTCTTCAAGTCGGCAGCCGTGCGGTTTGATGAAGGTTTCCGCCGCCTCGGTCGGCGCCGTCATGCCTAGCGCGCGCCAAATCTCGGGCTCGCTGGCGAGCAATCTCGCTCGCTCGTAAGGCTTGATCAACGAGTCCTTGATGTAAACCCGCACCTTTCGAGGATCCATGAAGTGCGCAAGCTGGCCACCGATCGTCGGGTCCTTGGTCCACTTCTCGTAGTGCCGCGAGCGTTCGGAATCGTTGAGGCAGGCCCAACCCAGATTATCGGCCGCATTCCATAGCCTATCCCGGAGACCGTCTCGAATTTCCTCCGGCATCATCATTGAATTGTTCCCCCATTGTGCGGTTTGGGAAAGTCGAACGCCGGCAGCTCCAGGGTAGGATCGCCCTCACGCATGAAGAGGTCAGCTTGGTCGCGCATCCAGTCCAGCATGAAGCTGCCGGCGCCCTCGTCCCGAAAGTGCACCATGCCGGGCAGGCGGAGACGCTCAAGATCACCGCGCGCGGCCTTCTCGAGCTCCACGACCTCGGCGATACGGCGCAGATCGCTGACAAAATCGAGAACAACGACCTTTGTCTTCCGCGGGCTGATCCTCAACCCGCGTCCCAGTTGCTGAACGAAAATGCGACGGCTGTGGGTCACGCGCATGAACGCGATCATATCGACGTCCGGTACGTCGACCCCCTCATTGAAGAGGTCGCGAGTCGTGACAACATCGAGGCTCCCCTTCCGAAAGGCAGCCATCACCTTGTCGCGCTCGCGCGCCGTCATTTCCCCAGTAATGGGTTCGGCCCGGAAGCCGAACAGACGCAACGTCGCGGCGAAGCTGTTGGCATGATGCACTGACGAACAGAAAACAATCGCCGACCGCCGCCTCTCTTTGTCAAACGTCTCACGGATCGCGCGCGCCGCTTCCTCATCACGCGTCGGGAGCAACAACAGGCGATTGAGCTGGCTGAGCGAATAGCGGTTTCGCGAATGGGTCCGGACCAACTCCCAGTCGATGTTATCAGCTAGGAGACGATAGTCCGCCTCACAGAGAAATCCCCGCTTCAAACCCTCGGCGATACCGATCTTCACGACCGGAGGTCCAAGCAGCTCATCGATATCGTAACCATCTCCACGCCACGGGGTAGCCGTGACGCCTCCGATCATCCCCTCCGAAAGATGGTCTGTGACTCGGCGGAACGTTTCGGATCCGACATGGTGCGCCTCATCGATAAGCACGAGGCCAAAGTCCGGAAGCTCCTCAAGCCTCGAGACGGCGGACTGAATAGTCGCGAAGGTAATGCCGTCCCAATGGCTCGGACTCTCGCCGCCCATGAGCCGGTGCGTGGGAATCCACTTCGGGAGCTGATCCCAGAATGATCGCTGTAGCTGATCGACGAGCTCACGCGTGCCCGCCAGGACTAAGGCCCGACCCTCGGGAATTGCCTCATCCCGGAACAGCTGGGCCACGCTTTCCGCCAGAACGACAGTCTTTCCCAACCCCGTCGCCAGCACGACTTGCCCCCGACCAGTCTCGCGCAGCGAGGCGACAAACTTCTCGACAGCCTCGTCCTGATAGTCACGCAACTCCCTTCGGTGCACCGAGTATTCTGGACTTTTCCGAGCGAGCTCAAGGAGCGTGGCCGGCTCCAGCACGCCGATCTCGATACCAAGTGCTTTCCAGCGCCTGATAGCCTCGTGGGTGGCGGGGCCTGCTCTCCGGCTGGAGGCCACGTAAATGCGATCTGCCTTGTAGAAACGAGCCGCCTCACCAACCTCGTTTACCGCGCTCGCGGAAGGGTATCCGCCCGTCGTGAACTTGCATTGAATCACCCAAAGCTCGCCATTCTTCACGCCCAGCACATCCGCGCCGTGGTCGCCCGATCCGGCGACAAGCCTCACATCCTCGAACCCGTTGCAAACGAGCAGCCGCGCGACATCTCGTTCGAAGGCCTGCCAAGGCCCTTTCAGCAACCGCTCGGTGTCGAGGAAGGGCTCGCGCATCAGTCCTCCGCGTCAGATTTTAGTAGCCGCACCGAGCAGCTGGCGCGGATCACCGCGTCCCGGCTCGCCCGCTCAACGTCGGCTGGCGACTGATTCGCGAGCCATACGGCATCGCTCAGGTAGGCGTCGTATCGAGACCGGACAGCCGCGCGAGCTTGCTCCGAGATTGCCTCGCTGCCGAAATCCAGGTTCGCGTAGGGATCGTTCCAGTATTTGCCGTCAAGGAATATTTCGGGATGCCGGCCGAAAAGCCCTCTCAGGGATTCAGGATCGGCATAATCCCAGAAGCGCCCGTCCGCGATCAGCGCCTTGTGGTCAGGCACGCCCCGGTTCGCCATCCGGCGCGCCACTGAGTCGCGCTCACTGGCATGGAGCTCGGCGAACATCGCCTCGCCCTGACCGTCCTCGACAAGCGTGGGCACAGCTCGCGCCATGTCTCCCAGGACCGAAGTTGCGAGGGTGATGATCTCTTGTGGGTCAAGCCTGCTGTCGAGGCAGTATTGCTTTCGGAAGTCCGCAAGCACGCCGGCGACGGAGGGGTCCTGCGCCTGCCCTTTCAGGAACTCAACCGTTCGATGGGTAAGCTCGGTCAGTAGCCCATCAAGGGGCGTCATAGTGGTGGAACGAAAGACATCGTGAGTCACATCGACGAGGAAGCCGTATGTTCTCGTCGCGACATCATCGAGCTTCAGCGTCCAGGGGAGACCCGTCGGAAGGTCCGGATCATTGCTCGCCACGCTGTAGGCCAGGATCTCGTACTCGACCCTGAATGTGGGGTGGACGTACTTCCGCGAGAGGTCGTGGATTTGCCGCCGGACCGGGGGTGGTGGTGGCTCGGGCTGCGGCGGTGCGGTCGTTGTTGTTGTCGTGCTGCCGTCGGGGCCACCCGTTGTTGGCTGGTCGACGAAGCCGGGCGGCAGCGTCGTGTCGCCTCCATCCCCAGGCTTCTCACCCAGCACCTCCTTGTCCTGCTCGACAACGAGCTGCCACCAGCGCTCGTCCGTCAGATAATCGGGATCATCCTCATCAAAGAGGTTGGCCATCTGCTGGGCGCGGTCATTGTCCTTGACCACCAGAACGCGCGACCACAGGCCATTCTTACCCTGCGGACTGGATCGGCGGAACGACTGATAAAGCCGGTAGAGTGGGCTATCGTTGCCGGCATAACCCCTCTGCTTCGCTACGATCGGACGAAGCGGCCCCTCGCCACGAACCACGCGCACCATTTCGCTCCACGCTGGATCGTCCCGCTCGAAGCGATCTTTGGTGTAACTCACACGGCAATGATCGATATGAATCTCGCCCACGAAGCGGCCACGCCCGCGCTGATCGTCCGTGGGATATTCCACCTCTGCGGTGTCGCCATCGCTCCACTCGAACAGATCCTTGTTCGAGATCTCAATTTTCCGGCCATTTCGGATGAAATCGAGGCCGAACTCGGTGTTGTGCAGATAGCGCTGGAGCCCGATCCACCCATGAATCCGACGCTCCGTCTCAACGACCTCACAGTTCGGGCTGCCGGTTGGGCAGGTTTCCTCCGCCGCCGCGAGCGTCCGCATGCAATGGGTGCAATAGCGGCGGGCCGCGAGCTTTACATCGATGTGCTCCACCGCCCGGGCCACCGTGCCGTCGGGAAATGAAACCGTGCGATCCTCACCCCAAACGCAATGGCGTCTCGGCGCCAAGCGGGTTCCGCCCACCATCAACCGGATCTTACCAGCCTCCGACTGGCCGAGCAGCGCGGAATAGGCGCGGGCGAGATGCTTGCGCATCGTCTTCTGATTGTTGCCTCGCGCCAGATAAGCGCGTTGGTCCGACTTCAGCCGGCTGATAACGATCGTGGTCCCGTGCGTATTGTGGTCTGGCTTGGGGCGCGTCTGCCGCGGGACCTTGAAGCTCCGTGTGGTGCGTAGCTCGTCGAGGTCTATGCGAACCCCGACCTCCTCAGGGTCACCAGCGCGACTGGTCCAAACCTCTGTCACCAACCCCAACCTCGCGGTGGCGATATTGAAACCCATGCCGAACAGGCCGAGGTTCGACAGGGGATCGTTTCCGGACCAGCCGGCGCGAACGGCGCTCTCCAGAGACTCGAATGACATGCCGGGGCCGTTGTCACGCACCGCGACGCGCGCGTTCTCATTGTCGGCGCTGGGTAGCGTCACGATGATCTCGGGCGCCTCGATCGGCGCGCCGGATCGCACCGCGTGCACGAAGCCGTCGATTGAGTTGTCAATCAGCTCCGCGAGGCAACGCCATTGCGGAAGGTTAATCTCGCCCAGCATCTGGAGGACGCGGGGATCCGGTGTCAGGTCGAATTCCTGGCTCATCTTGTGTCGTTCCCCCTTCGTGACGATGCCGCGCTCGGCGCGCCTTTTATCCTTTTCACAAGCGCCTCCAGCTCGTCGGTACTGGTCTGGCATTCCCAAACCTCCAAAACCGACCACCCCCGGGCCTCGAGCTCGCCACGCGTCCGTAGGTCGCGCTGGCGGTTACCCTCTAATTTCGGCCGCCAGAATTCGAGCCTCGACTTTGGCATCCGGGCCAGCTTGCAGGAAGGATCCGGGTGCTGGTGCCAAAAGCACCCATGCACGAAAACCGCGATGCGCCGAGAACGAAACACCAGATCGGGCCGTCCCGGCAAATCCTTGGCGTGAAGGCGATAACGCAAGCCAGCCGCGTGTACTGCCCGCCGAACTTTTAACTCCGGCTTAGTGTCGCGCGCCCTGATAAGCGCCATCTGGGCGCTTCTGGCCTTATCCGTCTCATGTGTCGTCCGCACCACCAGCCTCATCAGGCGCCGGTCCCGCCACATCGTCCCCGACCGGAGGCTCGTCCCTCTCTTGGCTGACGGCGTCGTCCTGCCGGAAGCCCGCTAGCATCTCCTCAAGAAGCGCGGCGTGGTCCAGCCGCGCGGGCACACGTTGCAGCGTGCTTTCGATACGGGTTTCGATCTCAGCAGGGCTGAGTGAGTCCACCAACCTTGCATCGAGCGCCCAGGCGCGACCTGGATGCACCACATCCCACGGTGAGCGTTTGTTGGCTCGCGTGGATGCCGCATCACCGTGCTTGCTCATGCCCCAGCACGCTTTCGTCTCAGCGTTCCAGATCGGCCAGAAGGTGCGGATGAGGTGTTTCTCGGCGACAAGCTGCGCGTTCGTCGCGCATACCAGCCGCCGACATTGGAAATCCGCCAAACTGATCGGCGAGAGACGGGCCGGCAGCTGGTCGGCATAAGCCTCGGCCGTCCCGATCGTGCCAGCATGCTCCAGCAATCGCGCGGTTAGCTTCGCGCCTTGTTCGCGCGTCGTGCTCGCATCGTCATTGGCGGGATCAGCCTTGCCGACATAGATCGGCGTCTCGGAACCCGATATGCCCGCATAAAGCGGATGATCACCGCGATAGTAGATCGCGTACACTCCGGAGCCGTAGGCAGGGCGGACGTCGGCGAGCGGGATCAAGGGCTGAGCGAGAAGAGCGATCGAAACCATCCGACCGATCGCCTTTGGATCGGCCGGATCAAACGTCGCACGCGGCATTCGGATTGGGTCGGTGGCCGACCTTGCCGCCTCAAGGGCGATCGCATGTGAGGCAAGGCCTTCCCGGATACGCCTGACTACGGCTTGAGGCGGATTCCCGCCGGCTGCGGCGAGCACAGCATTCAGCGCATCCTCAAGTGCCTTGATCGCGGCCCGATCCGGTCCGAGTGCCATTCATTAACCCCCTTCGGCAGGCCGACACGAGGTGTTTTGGTCGCGACTCGTCCTCCCGGCTCCAATAATATTCAAGTCTTACGCCGCCCGACGCTTCGGCACTAGCGGGACCTGCGTTCCTTCGGCCACGCGGCTCGCCAACCAAGACCCAGCGGCCGCCCCGAGCTGAGCGGGGACCGCGTTACCCAGTTGACGCATGCTCTCTGTCCAGGACCGGGGAAATTCATAATCGTCCGGAAGTCCGACGAGCCGCGCGGCTTCTCGCGTCGTGAAGTAGCGCACCGTTCCGTCGTCGCGGACCATCATGTTCTCGCCCCCCGGAACGCCATGATCGCCAGCCTTCAATGCTTTCGCGGGTAGATCGAGGGGGCTACCGGTATGCCCAGGGTAGACCCGGGCCCCAGGCTGCAGAACGTGGTTGCTCTTCCCATCGGGTTCGCCGAGGCCAAGCAACGCATCGCGCACGGTCAGCCAAGGTTGTGTCGCGGGAGCGACATCGAGCTTCTTCAACTCAGCAACTCGGCGTCGGTCCTGCGCGTGGATCGCTTCCTTGCGCGCCTTCAATCCATGACGCGCCCAATACTCGCCCGTTACAAACTGATCCCATAGCAACCGATCCCGCGAATGTGTCGGAGCCATCAGCTCGGGAGCAACACCCACATCGGCACGAATCCCAAAGATCAGGACACGATGACGGATTTGCGCAGCTCCATAATCAGCGGCATTCACCAACTGCCACACGACGCGATATTCGCGCTTCGATCGCAAAGCAATCAGGCGCGCAAGGTGCGCCTCGTGACTTTCATCTGGTCGCCGAAGCACTGTTGGGCGCTCCAGACAGCCGATAATCCAGTTTAGGTAAGGCTGAAAACGCGGACCAGCGAGATTCCGAACGTTCTCGAACAGGAACATGCGTGGCTTAGACTCACGAATGGCGCGGATAGCCTCCGGCCACATATCGCGATGATCATCCTGCCCAAGCTTCTTCCCGCCTATCCCAAAAGGCTGACATGGCGGGCCACCCGAGATCAGGTCGAGCGTGGAGATTTTCTCCCAATCGATCTCGCGAACGTCTTTCAGCCCCATCGGCCAGTCGCGAACGTGCTCGACACCCTTCGATTTGTTGTGGAGAACCGTCTCGACCGCGTCATGGTCGAACTCAGCCATGTAGGCGTGTTTAAAGCCCGCCCGGGACATCCCGAGAGCTAGCCCGCCACAACCGGCGAAGAGTTCAGCGCTTAACATCTTCGCCACCTTCCAACTCTAGCGGCAGCATCGGCCCGCCTGCCGCATCATCCAAATATCTCTCGACCGCGCGGCGTATGAGCCAGGCCACCTTAACTCCCTGCGCCTTGGCGAGCCGGTCAAGCTCCGCCTTCTGACGTTTGGTCAGGGTTGTTGTAACGCGCTCTGCATCGCGACCGTCCTTGCCCACATGGAAACTCCGCGGCAATCCGCGGCGTTCCGCGGCAATGAGCTACCATGACTGAGAATCGTTAAAGATTCAATCCTCATCTCGCGTCACGTCCCAGGTCGCATCATAAGAACAAATAAAGAACATGTCCAGTGCACGTGCCCATTTCGCGTTTCGCAGAGCTGCGGAATTTGCCACCGGCCACACCAGAAGCCCGAGCGGTTGGCAGCGACGCTCAGGGCTTCTCGGCGACCTTCATCCGGAAAAAGGAGGAAGGCGTCACCCATGCGCGACCTTCCCCACGCTTCGCGCGAGCCAGGTCGGAAGCTGCGGTGCCGCCGCCACCAGCTCGCTGAAGGCGGCGGGCGGCAGCTTCCATTTCAGAGTCTTGAGGGCCGCCTCGGCCTTCTCCGGCCCCAACCAGGCGAGTGCTCGCACCGCCTGACCCGCGGGCCGATGCGGCATGGCGAGCTGCCAGCGAGGTGCGTGACGAAGCTCGACGGTCTGCTTGCCAAGGCTCATTCTTCGGGTGCGCCCCGACGTCAGATAGACGGACCGGACCGGCACCTGCGTGGTCAGCCCAAGACTATTGGCGGCAGCAGCACCGCTCGAGACGATAACCTCGCCGCGCTGGGCGGCGAGCGCCTCGACCGCCTGTTCCACCGACGGCGCCCTGGTCCCAAACCGGCTCGTAACCGGCAGGAGGTAGACTCCGCGTCCGGCCCGGATCAGTTGCCCCCGCTCGGCCAGGCGCGACAGGGCCTGATCCACCGCAGCGCGATTGCCAAGGTGAAGCAAGCTCTTAGCCGCAACGGGCGTGCCCTCCGGCAGCCGCGTCGCATGCTCAAGAATCTGTTCAGTCAAGCGCTGCATCGCAAATCTCCTGTCAGAAACATACGCGGTTTTCTGACAGTTTTCAAGATTGACTATATATCTGCCCTCCGGACCTCACCATCTGTCGAGAGCGGCCCCCCCGCTCAAAGAGGAGGGTCGTTCGATGCGAAGCCTAACCTTTCAGCTTCTGCTTGCCCTCTTCGAGAAAGCCCGACAGCAATGTCTCCATTGCGCCCATCAAATCGTCTGGCTTCTCTTCGCGGAGTTTTTCGGCCTGTTCGACGAAAGGCGTGAGCAGACCCTTCATTACATCCGGCGACGTCTCCAGCCGCTTGAGCATCTTCAGCCCGCTTTGCGCATAGCCGAGAAACTCGGCGTTGCGCTCGGTGATCTTGGCCAGCATCTCTTTGGTGATGCGCTCGCTTGGCGCGGTGAACTCACCATCAACCCAGTCCACGTAAAGGGAGGCATTCTTGGCGCGGTTCGACGTCTCGTGAAACTCGTCCTGGGTGTGCCTGAACGCCTCCATGGCAGCCTCCCAGTCGCCACGGGCCTTCGCATCGGTTTCGGCCTCCGAACCCTTCAGCATGTACGCATTCGATTTGTTCTTGGCCGCGTGACGCCCGAAGGCGGCGAGCACCTTCTTCTGATCGACTTCGAACCCAAGAACCAGGCTGACCGCCCAGGCGCCGAGGTTGTTGACCTTCGAACACTCCTCGAGGGAGATCTGGTGAAGGCAAAGGGCACGCGCCACCGCGCCAGCTTTCGCAAGAAGCTCCGCCTCGAAAAAAAGGCGCTCCGCATTATCGAATGTCTTCTCGGCGCCGCGGACGAGAACCGCCAACGGCGCGTCCTCGCTTTTCGCAGCCTTCTCTCCCCCGTCTTCCCGCTTGATGTCGTTCATTGTTGTTCCAGCATGTTGTAGACAGAAATACTTCAGCGACCGCAGGCGTTTGCCGTCGAGATAGGAATAACACATGACTGCTGCCGATTGGACGCCGGTATTCGTCCTGCCGAATATTCCGTTGGACGCTGCCATCGGCTGTGAGATCGCGGCGCTCGCGCCCGCCAAAGATCCTCGCGTTGCGGCCCTCAAACGGGCGCATCCCTCGTTCAGACGCTTCCTCAACCGCTTCGCGGACAATTTCGGAGAGAAGTTCGAGCCCTCGGTCCTGATCCTCGGCTCGGCCGCGCCGCCGGTTTTTCGCGATGTGACGGCGCTGGCAAGTTTTCGAGACCTTATCGCGCTCGCGGCGGTCACCCATGGCCGGGCGCTGGAACTCCGATATCCGCGTGGGCATCGCGTGCTGTTCGGTGAGGCCTTCGCCATCTACCCTTGGATGCTCGACCGACACTATGAGGACGTGAGCGGCAGCACGCCTGCGATCCTCGGCACGCATGAGCTCTCTCGCTTCAAGGGCCAATCGTCGCCGGCCCTGTTCCGCACATCACTCGGCGAAAGAGAGATCGACCAGCCGCTCCTGTCCGCGCTCATGGTCCGCTGGCGTCGACGCTACGAGGCCACGGAGCCAGCCTGGGAGGACGTCGCGCTGATGCGGTCGCTCAACATGGCCTACCAAGCCTCGCTCTTGCCGGCCGGCACCGATACGACGTTCTACGACGTTGGACGGGTCGTCTCCCTTTGGGTCAGCGCTTTCGAGATTCTCGTGCATCCTGGCGGAAGCGGCCAGGCGAACCGAGACAAGGTGTTCGAGATGATCGAGCGGACGCCCTGGGCAGAGGCGGAAAGCAGCCAGCTCGTCCACGACACAGGCGGCAAGACCAAGGTGAAGCGGACATTGGCGTCCTGGCTCTATCAAGTGCTCTACGAGTGCCGAAACGATTTCCTTCACGGCAATCCCGTCGAGCGCAGCAGTCTTTTTCTCCCCACGCCCCAGCGGACGATCTTTGAATATGCCGCGCCGCTCTACCGTATCGCGTTGACGGCGTTTCTTCCGCTCACACACGGGGTTCCGATGCCGTCATCCGCAGATGCTCGCGTGTTCGGCGCCTATATCGCCGATCGCATGGACTTCATGGGACCGCAGAAATCCGCGGAGGAAGCCCTCCTGACCGCGACGCGCCCGCCAGCGAGTAGCGGCGCACGCCGCACCCGCGTCACTCGTCCCGCGCCCTAGTCGTCGGCGCCCGCGTCCGGCTCCGCGATCAACTCTTCCGCCAGCTCCGAAAGCCACGGGGAGACATCCTCGATCTCCACCGCGCCTGAGTGGACCGCGTAATAGTCGCCGACCGTCCGAAACGCCTCGCCAAAGCGATCCGCGAACATCTTCTGCAGCTTGTCGTTCCGGCTCAGCACGCTCGACAGAGCACGACCACCGCGTAGGAATCTGAGCGCATGTTCGGTGCCGAGCAGATAGAGATATTTTCGCTTTGCTGTCGGATGCTCGGCGAGCAGCAGGTAATCCTTGAACACTGAATTCTGACGGATCGACTCCGCGCCGCCTCGCCATCTTATGAATTTGAACTCGGCGACCCGCAGGTTGGTCTCCAGATCGAAATCGCGCCCGGTATTCCCGGCGCCGAGCGACACATATTCGACCCGCTCGTCCGGTTCGAGGATGTGCGGAAGGCAGAGCAGGATGCCGAGCGCATGGATGGTCACATTGATCTGCCCAGCCAGGCGCTTCATCTCGGCGGCCGCAGCCAGCGCCTCCCGACCCACGCCAGCGCCCTCGAGAAAGTTTGCGCAATCCTCCGCCGCCACGCCGCGCACCGCGCCCTCGATCCGCGCAAGCGTCTGCGTCAGGTCGGGGCCTGTGAACCGTAAGAGCAGGTCACGAATATCCGCAGGATTCGTCATGCGCCCGCCTGGCCGGCGAAACCAAGCCGATCGATCTGATTGTAGTTGATCACCGCGGGGTCGGCGCCGATCACCGGAAATCGGCTGACCACGTAATGCACGACCTTGTCCATTCCCAGTTCCTGTTTCAGTAGATGTTCGCGGTCGCGCTCCTTCTTCAGGGCGCGCGCGTAGTAATTCGTCAGCGACCGGTTATATCGGACGAACAGCGCGCGCTCAGCCTCAATCTTTGACAGATCAATCCAGTTATTCTTACACTGGATGTTGAAGATGACGCCGCCGCGCGTGACGACGACATCGAATTCCTTCCGATTGATCCGCTTGATATCCGTCACGGTGAAGCCCATGCGTTCGAGATCGCGTTTCACCATGTCCTCGAAGATGAAGCCCGCATGGATCTGGAAGCGCCGGCGGCTGCCCAGGTGAACATTCTTGAACGCATAGAGGAAGCGCGACAGAAGATTCACGTTCGAGACCACCTTATCCCCCAGATCGAGGAACGGCTGGTAGGCATTGGTGTTCGTCGCGTAGTCCGAGGGCTTGTTGACGAGGAGCGTTTCAAGCTCGGCGGAGTCGAGTTCGGATTGCGCACGCAACATCGAGCGGAATTTCTCCTTTCCGATCTCGACGTAATAGTCGTCGTGGCAATGGCGCGCGAAGGCGACCACCAGCAGGCTCATGGCGGAAAAATCGGAGTCCTTCAGACCGAAGGCCTCGTAGGTCGCCCCGATCAGTTTCACGCCATTGCGCAGTTCGGCGGCTGAAAAAATCTTCCCTCGATCCAGCGCCTCCATGGCGGGCATCGTGAACTGGTCGCCCCGCAGTTCGGCCATTACATGGATCGATGCGCGCTCCGGTTCGAGAAAATAGTCGTCCAAAGTCTCGAAACCATGGCTCGCCATCGCGCCGATATGGTCGACCTCCAGACTGAAATCCGGCAGGGCCTCGAGCAGCGCAAGCTTCTGATGGAAGCCGGTGATGGCGATGCAGCTATGCTCCACCTGCGGCATGAGAACGGTCAGCGCATCGTAAGGCTGGAGAACGAGCGAGCCGGAGCACGCGAAAGGCATAGTGTAGAGCAGCGAAACGAAGTGCCGTCGGCGCGATTGAAAATAGTCGACCGCCCCGCCGATCGTGTCGAGCGTAATGCTTGCACTACGGGCGTCGAGACCATGCGCCGCAAAGGCCGCGCCCATGGCCCCAGCGTAGAGCATGACCCGCGTGAAGCGAGAAATGACCGGCGGTTCAAGATGTGGCGCGAGCGCCTGACGCACCGCCAGCCATATCGGCCCCGGGTTTGAAACAAACGCATCGTCCAGCCGGATCGCGCACAACCAGGCCCGGAGCCGATCGTCGGCGATCCCGAATTTGGGGAGATTGATGAACTCCTCAACGGCTCGGATCGTCTCATGCCATGCGGCAATCGCATCATCGCGCCGATATTGGGCAAGAACGGAGAGCACGCCGTTACCGTGTGCGGCTAACTGGCTTTCGATCAGCGCCCTCGCTTCAGCTCCCCATATCGTCCGCATGACATCCGTTTCTCCCGAGCATTGCGGCGCCCTCCTGCCCAATTTCGACGATGAATCGTTCGCAGCCTCCATTGACAGGCCCTTATAACCGGCCATATTTGCCCGGTAAAGGAGGCCCTGTCATGTTTACCTACAGCCCCGAGAAATTTGCCACGCTCTATGACTCCGAGCTGGGCCAGCACATCTGGAGCTTCCTCACGCGGGACGACAACGTCGCGCGCCTCGAAACCGCGTCGGAACTGAGCAAGCCCGCCGTCGAAGGCATCGAGGAGCAGCTCCTCGCCGAATTCCGCGAGGAGGTTCTAGCCGATCGCGTCAAGCAGATGGTCGGCCATATGGTGCGGCAGATCTTGGAGCAGCGTGATTGGGTGCTCGATCAGACCGACGTGAAGGTTCAGTCCGTGCCCTTCAGTAAGGCGACGCGCTACCGCCGGCCCGATTGGTTCACCTTCTACGCTTTCCGCAACAGCAGTGACCCGCGTGACGTCGTCATCACCGACCGGCGGCAAAACCCGACGCTGCCCGCCGGCACGCGCTGGACCTTCTATGCGACCTTCGCCAGCCCGTTGAAGGCCGCCGTGGCTTTCGGCGTCAACGACATCAAGCAGCTCCGCGAGGAAGTCCACTCCCACGGCTATCACCGCGTGCAGGTCCCGCGCATGCTGCGGCGCGCATGAAGGAGGCAGAAAACCGATGACCGATCTCGACGCCGCCACCATCGCCGCCGCCGACTTCTACGACAAACACTATGCAGGAGCCGAGCCGATTTTCCTCGAGCCCGGCAAGAAGCTGACGCTCGGAAGCGCGGAACATCCTCGGCATTGCCGCTTCTGCCGCCGGGATGAGCCGGCCGTGACTTTCAAGGATGAAGCCCACGCGCTGCCAGCGGCCTTCGGCAACACAGGCCTTTTCAGCAACTATGAGTGCGACGCCTGCAATCATCTCTTCGGCGAGGGTATCGAAAATCATCTCGGAAACTGGACCAAACCCATGCGCACGCTCTCGCGCATCAAGGGTCGAAGCGGCGTTCCGACCATCAAGAAGCCAGGTCCCGACAAGGGCTGGCGTGTCGAATATTCGGGTACGGGCTTTCAGCTCAAGGAGTACGAAGACGATCCATTCTTCGTGGTGGACGAGGCGGCCAAGCAGCTCCGCTTCGAACTCCACCGCGACACCTATATCCCGGTCGCTGCGCTGAAGGGGCTGGTCAAGATCGGCCTTACCCTCATCCCGGACGTCGAGACCCAGCATTTCCAGGAGACCTATGACTGGATCCGCGACACTGACCATTCGCGCAACTTCGTTGCGGAGTTTCCCATCATTCGGACGTTCATCCCCGGTCCGATGCGCAACGACCTCATCGTTCTCATGTTGATGCGGCGGCGCGCGGGAATCGACACCGTGCCCTACGCCTTCTTCACCATGGCCTATGGGAACGATGTGCTTCAGGTTTTCCTACCCTCGATCTTACAGGACCGGTGTATCGATGGCCGGCCTCTGTCGCTCCTGCCCTTCCCGACGCCGGGATCTCCCAACCCAGATCTCTATGGCCGGCCCAAGGTGAAGGTCGAGAAGCTGACCGGACGTGAACCCGTGAAGGGCGAGAAGGTCCCTGCGATCTTCGGCTTCGATTCCGTGCAGGAAAACGCGACCGATCAGACCGATGGTGGGGCCTGATCGGGATGAACGTCCAGCCTTCTGCTGTGACGGCGTCACGCTCGTACTACATCAAGCTCGGCCGCGGCGGCGATTGGGAGGCTGAGAGCCTGCGGGATGGCGTGCTTCGCTTCGGTTATCGCGAAGCGCCCCATGACCATTGCATGCGACGCGATTGGCAGGCCGTCTGGGAGGCGATGAAGCTCGTCCGCGGCGATGCAGGCGCTGCGACCAGGGACGTCAACCAGATTCGCGCCTATTACGAGGCCAACGACCAATCGATCTTCATCACCTTCGTCGGCGGGCTGCTCTATTGGGCACGACCCACAGGGCCGGTCGAACTTCTGGAGGATCGCAGTCATCGTCGCGCGACTGTGGACGGCTGGCACAACACGAGCATCGGCGGCAGCCTCCTCTCTGCTGATCGGCTTTCAGGCCGCCTGCTGAAGGTGCAGATGTTCCGCGGCACCATCTGCGACGTCCAGGCCGCCGACTATCTCTTGCAAAAACTTAACGACCAGCTCTCTCCGGAGGTCGCCGCCGCCGAGGAGGCGGAACGCGCCCTCGTGACAGCGATCGTGGGGCTCATGCGTCTGTTGACCTGGCAGGATTTCGAACTCCTCGTTGATCTCGTGTTCTCGACCAGCGGCTGGCGACGCGTGAGCCAGGTCGGGCGCACGCAAAAGACGGTCGATCTGGAGCTCATCTTGCCAAGCACGGCCGAACGGGCGTTCGTCCAAGTCAAGTCTCAGGCGACGCCCGCGGCCCTGAACGACTATGTGGCGCGCCTGGCGCAGGCGGAGGCCTATGACCGCATGTTCTTTGTGTGGCACACGGGCGAGCTGCCCGAAGACGCTCAGCCGACTGGCGTCATCCTTCTGGGGCCACAGAAGCTCGCCCGGATGGTCCTCGACGCGGGACTGTCGTCCTGGCTTCGGGAGAAGGTGTCCTGATGAGACCGCCTGCAAAATGGAAGGGAGACGGCGGGGTGAAACAGCCGACACCGAAATGGCAAGCTCATAGCGCAGTCGGCTACGACAGCCAGATGACAACCAGATGCGACCGGCTCCTTGTTGAAATCCAAACCGATCCTGAACGGCGGCAGGCGATCCTTGCGGATCCGCGGGAGCTGCACCGCGAGCTTTTCGCTCCCTTTGCTCCTGCGAGCCATGCCGAGTATGCGGGGACCTATCGAGGCACCGCCAACACCACGCTAGCCGATCGAAGAATTTCGGCCGGAAGCCAGCTCGAGCTGGGTACAGAGTATGAATTCTGCCTGCCCGGCCAAGTACCTTCGCGGATGGCTGAACTGCTGAAAAATACCGGGGACCTGCTCGCAGACACCAACCCAGACGAGTTCGGCAGGCTCATCGCCCTGACTTACACTTTCTGCTGGTTCGGAAAGATTCACCCGTTCCTCGACGGCAACGGCCATGTCCAGCGTGCCATCTTCGCTGCCATGGCGACGGAGCTCGGCTACCCGCTCTCCGCGCGCTTCGCTATCCATCCGCGGCCCTACGACCGGCTGCTCGCGACTGCCTTGGAAATTTTCACACGGGCACCGAACGGCAAGGAAAATGAGGAATTGGGTTTGGTAGCCGAGTACCTGGCGTTCTTTCTCGACGGGCCGTTCAACGCGCCGCGCAAGCACGTCGGAAGCGCGTCCCCCTATACATCGTGAGTTGGTCGCGTCGGCCTGAACACAAACCTGGAGGGGAAGGCCTTCCCCTGCGGCCGAGCCAAGGTCTCGGCCCACCCCTACTGCGGGGACACCCCGCAACGCCCTGAGAAGAGTGAGAGTGGGGATCGGAGATCCGTGACGGGTTGAGTGTCGAGAGAGAGGCTCCCGGCGCCCGTCATGGAGTTTGGTCGCATGAACATGCAGGTTGTCGACGCGCGCCGTGATATGAGCGGCGGATTCAAGGTGGATATCAGCCGCGGCGAACGGATCGGCCGCGTTTCCTCGGAGTGGTTCTCGCGCCCCGATGACGAGCGTTACCTCTCTCTGTCGGAGCTGGCGGATTCGGTGCGTAGCCGGTCGGAGCGCAGCCGGACACGCGTGGTGGAAACCGCGCTGATCCATGTTGAGGCGAGCCGCACCGATCCGGAGCGGTTGTCTCTCATCCTGCCGGGTTCGGACACACCCGTCGCACCAACGCATTGGAGCTTCGGTCAGCTCGCGAGCCAGGTCGGCGCTCCTGCCACCTATCTGCGTCAGCTTCCCGCCGCGCTCGCCGGCATCAATCTGCAATATGGTCTGACCTCGCATCGTGCCGAGCAGATCAAGACGCTGGAAACCGATAACGGCCGCATCGACCTGCGCGCCGTCACCGGCCCCGACTACGGTCGAATCTACGACCATGAGCTGGTCGAGGCAGTACAGCGGATCGCCGGCAACGGTACGGGCGATACGAGATGGAAGGTGCCGGGCGTGCTCGATTGGTCGACTGGCGTCTACAATCCCCGAGTCGACATCACGAAGGACACGACGACGCTCTATGCATCCGATCGCGACGTGTTCCTCTTCCTCGTGGACGATCTCAATCCCATTGAGGCCGGTCGGCTTCCCGACGGCTCCCCTGACCTCTATTTCCGCGGATTCTACTGCTGGAATTCCGAGGTCGGCGCCAAGACGCTCGGCATGGCGAGCTTCTATCTCCGCGCGGTCTGCCAGAATCGCAATTTGTGGGGCGTGGAGGATTTCGAGGAAATCACCATCCGCCACAGCAAATATGCAGCATCCCGCTTCGCCCACGAGGCTGCGCCGGCGCTGCTGAATTTCGCGAACTCCTCGCCCATGCCGTTCATCAACGGCATCAAGGCGGCGCGCGAACGGATCGTCGCGAAATCCGATGACGATCGCACCGAATTCCTGCGCAAGCGCGGGTTCTCGAAGGCCGAGACCGGCAAGATCATCGAGACCGTCCTGGCCGAGGAAGGCCGCCCGCCGGAATCGATCTTCGATTTCGTCGCGGGCATCACCGCCGTCGCCCGCGAAAAGACCAACCAGGATGCGCGGCTGGAACTGGAGGGCAAGGCGAAGAAGCTGCTCGACCGCGCCGCTTGATCGCCGTGAAGCCGGAAGCACGGCTTTCCGTGTCTCCGGCTTTGCGCCTCCGTGCCTTTCCGTTTTCCCGATCCCGTGGCGCTGCCCTCCAAGAGTGAGAGGGCGGCGCTTCGCTTCGTGGCGAGTTTGGGTTCGAGAGAGAGGCTCTCGGCGCTCGTCGCGGAGTAACGAACATGGCAACCGCCGTTCAGAAGATCACGCTGTCGTCGTCGCGCGACATTCCCTTCAACAAGCTGGTGCTGAGCCAGGCCAACGTCCGGCGCGTGAAGGCCGGTGTCTCGATTGAGGACCTGGCCGAGTCGATCGCCCGTCGAGGCCTGATCCAGAGCCTCCATGTGCGCCCCGTCGTCGATGGCGAGGGCCAGGAAACCGGCATGTTCGAGGTGCCCGCTGGTGGCCGCCGCTACCGCGCGCTTGAAATGCTCGCCAAGCAGAAGCGCCTCAACAAGACCACTCCCGTCCCCTGTGTCGTCTCGGCCGCCAACGCCGCCATCCTGATCGACGAGGTTTCGCTGGCCGAGAACATCGAGCGCGCGCCACTCCATCCGCTCGACCAGTATCGCGCCTTCCAGGCCATGCGCGACAAGGGCATGACCGAGGAAGACATCGCCGCCGCGTTCTTCGTCGACGTCAATATTGTGAAGCAGCGGCTGCGCCTCGCGTCGGTCTCGGCGGCACTCCTCGACATCTATGCCGAAGACGGCATGGAGCTGAAGCACCTCATGGCCTTCACCGTGTCGCACGACCACGCCCGCCAGGAGCAGGTCTGGGAGCAGATCCGCAATAGCTGGCAGAAGGAGCCGTACCACATCCGCCGCATGCTGACCGAGACGACGGCGCGCGCTTCCGACAGGCGCGCCGTCTTCGTCGGCATCGACGCCTACGAGGCGGCCGGCGGCATCGTGCTTCGCGACCTCTTCGAATTCGACGACGGCGGCTGGCTTCAGGATGTCGGGCTTCTGGATCGCCTCGTCTCCGAGAAGCTCACGACCATCGCCGACGAGATCGCGACCCACGGCTGGAAATGGGTCGAGGCAGCCGTCAGCATTCCCTACGGCGTCACCCATGGCCTTCGCGAGATCAAAGGCGTTCCGCTCGACATCACCGCGGAGGAACAGGCCATGCGCGACGCGCTGCACGAGGAACTCGACCGCCTGACCGCCGAATACGAAGACGCGGATGAGCTTCCGGACGAAGTGGATGCCCGCCTGGGCGAGATCGAGGCGGCGATCGACACGCTCGACAATCGCCCCGTCCGTTACGATCCGGAGGAAATCGCCATCGCGGGCGTGTTCGTCAGCATCGATGCCGACGGCTCGCTCTCCGTCGATCGCGGCTATGTCCGCCCCGAGGACGAGCGGCCGGTCGAGGTTGCCGATGACGCGGCGCCGGAGGACGATGTCGATCCTGAAACCGGCGAAATCCGCACGCCTGCCGTCCAGCGCGCGGTCATCACCAACGGCGGCCAGCCCGTGCAGACCGACGAGGAGGACGAGGACGACGGCCTGAAGCCGCTGCCCGAGCGGCTGGTCATCGAACTGACCGCCCATCGCACGCTCGCCCTGCGCGACGCCGTAGCGACCAACCCGCAGGTCGCCCTGACGATGCTGCTGCACAAGCTGGTCAGCGACACGTTTCGCCATACCGCGCCGACCGGCTGCCTCGAAGCCTGGGTCAAGCACCTCTATCTCTCCGGCCAATCCGAAGAGATGAAGGCCAGCCCCTCGGCGCAGTCGGAAAACGCGCGTCACGAAAGCTGGGGCGATCACGTTCCCGCCGATGACCAAGCCCTCTGGGATTGGCTGGAACAGCTCGACGACGGCACCCGCCTCGACCTGCTGGCGCATTGCGTGAGCTTCGGGATCAATGCGCTGTTCGAGCGCCCGAATCCGCACGCCGCGTCCGGCATCAGCCGTCACGGGCTGGATGTGCGCCTGGCACAGGCCGACCGACTCGCTCGTGCGACGGGCCTAGACATGGCGACGGCCGGATGGAAGCCGACGGTCGGCAACTATCTCGGCCGCGTCACCAAGACTCGAATCCTCGAAGCCGTGCGCGAGGGCGCTGGCGAGCGGGCCGCCCAACTCATCGACCACATGAAGAAGGGCGACATGGCGAAAGAGGCCGAGCGCCTCCTCGCCGATACCGGCTGGCTGCCCGAGCCGCTGCGCATGTCGGACGACAACGGGTCCGTTGACGACCAGTCGCCCACACCGGCGGGCGGCGATGAGGAGCTTCCGGCCTTCCTCGCCGACGACGGCGATGACGAGGAGCCCACCGAGCCTGACGAAGAGCACGTCGCATTGGTTGCCGCTGAATAGCGCGGTGATGCGGGGCGGCGGTCCGCCGTCCCGCACATTCCTCAATCCATCTCTAGCCCGGCCACGCGCCGGGCATTTTTCGTTTCAGGAGCCTGTCATGGCCGATTACTTCACCCATTTCTCGTGCCTGCTCGATGTCGGCACGCCCGAAAATGCCGCCCGTGCCCTCGATCTCTTCAATGCCCTGTCGAAAGAAGGCGCATCCGAGGAACCGCCTTCGGAGGGATTCCTGCTCTCGATCCAGCCCGAGCATGGCGGCACCAAGCTCTGGATGCGCGATGATGTCACCGGCGATCCCGAACGGCTGATTCAGTTCGTGAAGCGCTGCGCCACCGAATTTGGTCTCACCGGGCGTTGGGGCTTCCAATACGCCAACACCTGCTCGCGCCCACGCCTCGACGGCTTCGGCGGCGGAGCGCATGTCCTCGATCTCGCCACTGGTGGGACGATCGACTGGACCTATACCGATGGCTGGCTCAACGAGACGCTATCCGACGATGGAGAGCGGACATGAGCATCCCCGATCATGCGCGGAGCAACTTTCAGACGCTGTTGCGTGCGGCAGCGGACGGCAACCTCGCACTCATGGAATGCCTCGACGCCGAGACCGGCGCGCTGCGCTATGTCATCTGCGCCGTGGGGCGCGGTAGCGGTGATTATGTCTTCACCCCCTTCGGCCATCTCGCCGACGGCAATCCCTACGATGCCTACCTGCCGCCAGACCCCGACGATCCGAGCGGTTTCGTGGGCCTCGCGGTAACGCCATAGGGCGTCCATGTCCGCTACTCGATCTCGAAAGCGCCCCGCCTCGCGGCTGGGCGCTTTTCTTATGCCAGCCTTCGAGAGTGAGAGGCCTGCCGGGACGGGATGAGTCCGGGCGGTTCGAGAGAGAGCGCCGGTCGGGCTTGTCCGTTTCCGCTCTCCCGAGGATCTTCCGATGACCATTCTGTTGCCCGTGGCCGCCCCGGCCGCGCCCATGGCGCTTGCGCCTGCCATCCTCTCGGCTGCCCACGATCTGCTCGGCCATCTTGAGCGCGGTGAGCGCGTCGAGACATCCGTCTTGCGCGCTGCGATGGAGACCGCATTCGGCGCCTCCGATGCCAGCGGAGTCTGGGACTGGAAAACCGCCTACGAGGCCTGCGAGGTCGCCACCGTCCTCTTCTTGCGCAAATACGGAAGGGCGCTCTTCCGTAAATCCGTATCTCCGGCAGCGCGGCTTTCCACGTTGTCGAAAATCGCCGGCCTGCTGCCGACGCACACGCGCCGCTCCGAAGAATCGCAGGCGCTCCAGCAATTTTCGACGCCGGTCCCGCTGGCCTTGGCCAGCGTAACGGCTGCGGCGATCACGCCTGATGACATCGTGCTGGAGCCTTCGGCCGGCACGGGCCTGCTCGCCATCCTGGCATCGACAGCCGGCGGTTCGCTGATCCTCAACGAGTTGGCCGAGGTTCGGGCCGATCTTCTTTCTTCGCTTTTCCCGGCCGTTTCGGTCACGCGCTTCGACGCCGCGCAGATCGACGATCACCTCGATCGCGCGGCCGTTCCCTCCGTCGTGCTGATGAATCCGCCGTTCTCGGCAATGGCGAACGTCTCCGGGCGCGTAGCCGACGCCGGGTTTCGCCATATCGCATCGGCGCTGAACCGGCTTGCGCCCGGCGGCCGGTTTGTGGCGATCACTGGCGCCAATGTCGGACCAGACCTGCCGGACTGGCGCGAAGCCTTCGTGCGCTTGCAGGAACGCGGCAAGGTCGTCTTCTCCGCTGGGATCGCCGGCGCGGTCTATGCCAAGCACGGAACGACGTTCGCGACACGGTTGACTGTCATCGACAAGATGCCGGCTGGCGATCCGGCCAGCTTTCCGACGTCGCCCGGCACGGCGCCCGATGTCGCCACGCTGCTCGGCTGGATCGAGCGCGACATGCCGGTCCGTCCACCCGTCGCCCTGCCAGCGATCCCCGTGCCGCTCTCGGCCGCAACTCCGAAATCGGTGCGCGGCTATCTCGCCCGCGCGGCGTCCTCACGCTCGCCCGCATCGGTCGCCGCTGATCCCGCCGGTATCGCGCTCGCCTACGAGACCGTGGACTGGACGCCGGCGGAGGGCGCGCATCTGACCGACGCGATCTATGAAGAATACGGATTGCAGTCGATCCGCATTCCCGGCTCTCAGGCGCACCCGACCAAGCTCGTCCAGTCCGCCGCCATGGCGAGCATCGCGCCGCCGAAGCCGAGCTATCGGCCGACCCTGCCGACGAACATCCTCCGCCTGCTATCCGATGCCCAGCTTGAGACGGTGATCTATGCCGGCGAGGCACATAGCGACTATCTCGCCGGATCGTGGACGGTCGACGAGACCTTCGATGTCGTGAAGGCCGCACCCGCCGATGCGCTCGAAACCGTTCGCTTCCGCCGCGGCTTCATGCTCGGCGATGGCACTGGAGCCGGCAAAGGTCGCCAGTCAGCCGGCATCATCCTCGACAACTGGCTCCAGGGCCGGCGCAAGGCGGTCTGGATCAGCAAGTCCGACAAGCTGATCGAGGATGCACAGCGCGACTGGTCCGCCCTCGGCATGGAACGCCTGCTGGTCACACCGCTGTCGCGGTTCCCGCAAGGGCGCCCCATCGCGCTGTCGGAAGGCGTCCTATTTGCAACCTACGCCACGCTGCGCTCCGACGACCGTGGCGAGAAGGTTTCGCGCGTCCGCCAGATCGTCGAATGGTTGGGCTCCGATTTCGACGGAGTCATCATTTTCGACGAGAGCCACGCGATGCAGAACGCCGGCGGCGGCAAGGGAGAACGGGGCGACGTCGCCCCCTCACAGCAAGGTCGTGCCGGCCTGCGCCTTCAGCACGCCCTGCCGAATGCGCGCGTCGTCTATGTCTCCGCCACCGGCGCGACCAACGTCCACAATCTCGCTTATGCCCAGCGGCTCGGCCTCTGGGGTGGCGAGGATTTCCCGTTCGCCACGCGCGCGGAATTCGTGGAGGCGATCGAGGATGGCGGCGTCGCGGCGATGGAGGTGCTGGCCCGCGACCTGCGTTCGCTCGGACTCTACACCGCCCGCTCGCTCTCCTACGACGGCGTGGAATATGAGCTGGTCGAACACCAGCTCACCGATGAGCAGCGCCGCATCTACGATGCCTATGCTGGCGCCTTCGCCATCATCCACAACCACCTCGACGCCGCGATGGAGGCTGCCAACATCACCGGCTCGTCCGGCACGTTGAACCGGCAGGCGAAATCCGCGGCCCGCTCGGCCTTCGAATCCGCGAAACAGCGCTTCTTCGGGCATCTGCTGACCTCGATGAAGACGCCGACCCTCATCGGTTCCATCGAGCGCGACCTTGCGGCTGGGCATGCCGCCGTCGTGCAGATCGTGTCGACGGGCGAAGCCCTGATGGAACGTCGCCTGGCCGAAATCCCGACCGAGGAATGGACCGACGTGCGCGTCGACATCACGCCGCGCGAATACGTCCTCGACTATCTCGCCCATTCCTTCCCGGTGCAGCTCTACGAGCCGTTCAGCGATGGCCAGGGCAATCTGTCTTCTCGTCCGGTCTATCGCGATGGCCAGCCCGTTGAGAGCCGTGAAGCCGTCGCGCGCCGCGACGAGCTGATCGAACGCCTTGCCTCGCTTCCCCCCGTGCCGGGCGCGCTCGACCAGATCGTACAGCGCTTCGGCACCGACATGGTGGCCGAGGTAACGGGCCGCTCGCGGCGGATCGTCCGCAAGCCGGGTGTCGGCGCCACAGGCGACCGGCTCGCCGTGGAGAACCGCGCCCCGTCCGCGAATCTCGCCGAGACCGCCGCTTTCATGGACGATCTGAAGCGCATCCTTGTCTTCTCGGACGCCGGCGGCACCGGCCGCAGCTACCATGCGGAACTGTCGGCGAAGAACCAGCGCCTCCGAGTCCACTATCTGCTCGAACCGGGCTGGAAGGCCGACGCTGCGATCCAGGGGCTCGGCCGCACCAACCGGACCAACCAGGCGCAGCCGCCGCTCTTCCGACCGATCGCGACCGACGTGAAGGCGGAAAAGCGCTTTCTCAGCACGATCGCGCGCCGGCTCGATACGCTCGGCGCGATCACCAGGGGACAACGCCAGACCGGCGGCCAGGGCCTGTTTCGCCCCGAGGACAATCTGGAATCCAGCTATGCCCGCGACGCGCTGCGCCAGCTCTACCTCCTAATCGTGCGCGGCAAGATCGAGGGCTGCTCGCTCCATCGCTTCGAGTCGGCCACCGGCCTCAAGCTGATGGATGATAACGGTATCAAGGACGAGCTGCCGCCGATCACCACGTTCCTCAATCGGCTGTTGGCGCTCACCATCGAGCTGCAGGGCATCCTGTTCACTGCCTTCGAACAGCTCCTCGATGCGAAGGTGTCGGGCGCGATCGCCAGCGGCGTCTATGACGTCGGCCTCGAAACCCTGACGGCGGAAAGCTTCGTCGTCACCGATCGCACGACGATCTACACTCACCCGGCGTCTGGCGCGGAAACCCGGCTGCTGACCATGACCCAACGGACCCGCAACCGTCCGCTGTCGCTCGACGACGCGCTCGGCTGGCTCGATGATCGTGGCGCGAAGCTGCTGGTGAACGAACGATCCGGGCGAGCCGCCGTGCAGGTTCCAGCACCGTCGCTCATGCTCGACGACGGCGAGATCGAACGCCGCGTTCGGCTGATCCGCCCTATGGAGCATCATCATGCCTCGTTAAAGTCGATAACGGAAAGCCACTGGCAAGAGGCCGACCGCAGCGTCTTCGCTACGGCCTGGACGCGTGAACTCGGCGATGTGCCCACCTTCAGCGAAAGCACCATCCACATCGTCGCGGGATTGCTGCTGCCGGTGTGGAAGCAGCTCCCGAACGAGTCGACCCGCGTCTATCGGCTTCAGACCGACGATGGCGAGCGCATCATCGGTCGCCGCGTCTCGCCGGCCTGGGCCGCAAACGCAGCCTCGACCGGCACGACCAGCCTGTCGGCCGACGACGCCTATGCGGCTCTGAGCGACGGGCGGACGATCCTCGATCTGGCGGAAGGTCTTCAGCTTCGTCGCGTGCGCGTCATGGGCGCTAATCGCATCGAACTGTCCGGCTTCACCGAGGCCATGCGGGATCGCCTTCGCGCCTATGGCCTCTTCACCGAGATCATCTCCTGGTCTCTGCGATTCTTTGTTCCGATCGACAGCACGGGACCGACCGTGCTCGGCAAGCTGCTCGACACCTATCCGGTGGCCCGGATCGGCGAACGGGAGGCTGCGTAATGACCCGCCGCGACGCTTCCGACCTCGCAACCCGTCTCGGCCGTCGGGCCGAGGCGGTGTGCAAACGCTATCTCGGCGTCGGCTGCCGACAGGGTAACTATTGGCAGGTTGGCGATGTTCGCAACACCCCGGGCAAGTCCATGTTCGTGCGCCTGAAGGACACAGCCAAAGGCCCCGCCGGCAAATGGACGGATGCCGCGACGGGCGAGCATGGCGATCTGCTCGACGTCATCCGTGAATCGCTGGGCCTCATCGACTTCGCGGATGTCGCCGAGGAGGCCCGGATGTTCCTCAGCATGCCACCCGATCCTGAACCGCAACCGAAACAGCACGCGCGCACGCCAGCTCCATCGGGGTCCGCCGAGGCTGCACGCCGACTCGTCGCGATGTGTCAGCCGATCGGCGGCACGCTCGTAGAAGCGTATTTGCGCGGACGCGGCATTACGGCTTTGCACGGATGCGGAAGCCTGCGCTTCCATTCCCGGTGCTACTATCGGCCCGACGAGCACAGCCCGACCGAGACCTGGCCGGCCATGGTCGCCGCCGTCACCGACCTCGCCGATAGGATCACCGGCGCGCATCGGACCTGGCTCGCTCCTGACGGGTCAGGCAAGGCGCCGATCGACATCCAGCGCAAGGCGATGGGCGACCTTTTGGGGCACGCGGTCCGCTTCGGGCTCTCAGGCGACGTGCTGGCGGCCGGCGAAGGGATCGAAAGCGTGCTATCGGCCCGTGAGGTCATGCCCGGCATGTCGGTGGCAGCGGCACTCTCCGCGGCGCACCTCGCCGCCATCCAGTTCCACGATGCACTGCGCCGGCTATATGTCGTGCGCGACAATGATCGCGCCGGGGACGGTGCGAGGAACACGCTGATCGAACGGGCGAACGCGGTCGGGATCGAGGCGATTGCCCTGTCACCCATGCTCGGGGACTTCAACGAGGATCTCCGCACCTACGGCCGTGACGCGCTGATGGGGCATATCCGGGTGCAGCTCGCACCGCAGGACGTGGCCCGCTTCATGCTGCTGGCGGCATAGATCGGCGGCTGAACGGCGGCGGCGCACGGCCGCCATCATGCTCGCATGGATGCACGATCCCTTGGAGAGGACCGCGCCTCGGCCTTCGAGAGGGCGATCGGCCCACAAGCGGCTCGGACAGGCAATGCCTGCGGCCGACTATTTTCCGGCGGCGCGTGCCGCGCCTTTCCATCGCGAAACAAAATAGCCGGCCTCCGGCATCCTCCGCGTTCGCTCCGGCCCGGCGCGCGCGCCGGGTGCAGGTCCGCTCCGCCCGTGGGCTCCGTCGCCATGAAGGCCGCGACGGTCGCGGTCCAGCCAAGGGAGCATCCCATGAACGAGCACGACGACTACGAACCCCACCATGAATCGTCACCCACCGATCACGTCCTCAACGAACTCCAGCTCCACGGCTACCGCCCCTTCGCCGACGAGCCGGATCAGCGTCTCCTGCCAGACGGCAATCAGGTCGCAGGCGCTGTCGCAGACATCTTCGATGCCCTGATCTCGACCCTGGAGGACACGCGCCTCGAACCCGACCTCGACGATCTCCTCTGGTCGACCGTCAACGTCTTCCACCGCGCCACAGAGCGGATCGCCCGCGAACTCGACGACAACGAGCAGGCTCAGAAACGCTCGCAGCGGCAGCAGGACGGCAGCGAGGTGAAGTCGGTCGAACTCGAGCGCCAGATCGCCGAGGGCAAGACGCTCATCGAACGGCAGAACGCTTTCGAGCTGATGCGCGACCAGGCCGCCGAACACTACGAACGCCAGATCGGCAAGCCCTGGCTTCCCCGCACCGGCTCAAAGGTCAACCATCGCAACCTGACCTCCGCGATGATCGACAGCCGCGACTTCCTCATGGCCAAGAAGCGGGCAGAACAGGAAATCCTTCTCCCTCCCGGCCCGAAGATCGTCGTCACTGGCGGACTGGACTTCAATGACCACCGGCTGATCTGGGCCAAGCTCGATCAGGTCCACGAGAAGCACGCCGACATGGTGCTGATCCACGGCAAATCCCCGAAAGGCGCCGAAAAGATCGCCTCGCTCTGGGCCAAGAACCGCAATGTCCCGCAGATCGGCTTCGCACCCGACTGGACGAAGCACGGTCGCGCAGCGCCCTTCAAACGCAACGATGAGATGCTCGACATCGTGCCGAAGGGCGTGATGCACTTCCCCGGCACGGGCATCAACGACAACCTTGCCGACAAGGCCAGGAAGCTCGGCATCCCGGTCTGGAAGTTCGGCGGCGCGTGAGCGCCGCCTATCTCAGGTCGATCTTCCAAAACCGCAGCACTTCCTCAACTTCCGCTTTCGGGTAGTGGAGGTAATCGGCATTGGCCAAATCAGATCGCACCTTCGATTTTCGTTTCGCGATCTCGCGCTCAATGCGCGATGTGAAGGGAGCAGTGCCCGGCGGCAGAATGCCCGGTCGGTTGGGTGCAGGCCAACTCTCCGGATAATCTGACGGTATCCAGCCCGACCGAACTTGTTCCGCCTGCGTCCCCACAGATTCATGCTCGCATGCCCATCCGTAAAGATGGAACGAACAAACCCGCAGCATTGCCTTGATCTCGGGAAGCGTGTCGGTGAAACCCTTCAGCGAAGTCGGCAGCCAGACCATGTTCGCGACACATGAGAAATAGCGCGGATCCTGCACGACATTGCTGCGTTGCGCGAAAGACGGATCGTCATATCCCCAGATGTGGCAGACGGTCCAATTCTTCGGCTTAGGCGACGCGACGTCGAGAGCGGCCACGAGCGCGTTCAGTGCCGCCACGTTTCCCTCGAACTTCTCGGCAGTCACGCCTGTCGCCTTCCGAGTGTTCGTGTATCGGCGAGACCAACCGGCATCGTAGAGTGGGCGGCCTCGCGCCGTGTGCGGCGCCCAGACCGGCAGCGCGCGGAAAGTGTGCGGATGAACCCACCGTGCCGTTCGCTCGATCAATTCAACGATTGCGGGGATGTCGGCACGAAGCGCCTCGTTGCCGTCGGGCACATGAAATCCACTCGCCACTGTTCCCCCGCCATGATTATCGCCTCCGCTGCGCGAGACGTCCGGCTGAAGTCTTGGCACTTGGGCTGTTGAGATATTCATCGACTACCATTTCGGACCGGCTGACGCACCCCGCTTTTCTGCGCTGATCCTTGGTCCGACTGATCGCTTGACGCCATCAACCCGTAAAGGGTCGGCTATGCGAGCATGCCGCCGCTGCGGCTTCGCCTTCGCGGTGATTGCAGCGCCCAGTCCGACACATCGGGCGCCTGTCAGCGGGGGATGGTCCTCCGCTTCAAGCAGGAGCCGGATCAATGTCCCTCAACGACGCTCACGCCTTCGCCTTCAGCCTCGCCGCAACGCTCATGGCCGCCATCGTCATCTTCCGTGCCGGCGACGGCACGCTCTCGGTCACCCCCGCAGCCGAATACGACGGCGATGCCGCCGAAATCGTCAGCGAGATCGATCCTTTCGCCCCATGACGGGGCGAAGATCGTCATGGCCGAGACGAAAACCTTGCCGGTTTCCGCTCCCGCTGACGGTTATCTTTTGCTATTCTCTGTTTCGCGTCGTGGTGGTGGTGGAGGCGCGACCGTCAGAGCTTTCCTCACGGAGACACCACTATGATCTTTCTCGGCATTCTTCTTTCCATCGCGGCCATCGGCTTCTTCTGCTGGCTTCTGTTCACGCTCGCCGTCTTCGCGCTTCCTTTCTTCGCAGGGTTGAGCGCCGGAACCTGGGCCTGGCACACCGGCGCGGGTTGGCTCGGAGCGATCATCATAGGTATCGTCGCCACTGGGCTCACGCTCGGCATCAGCCAGATCCTGTTCGTGATCGTCCGCCCCATCTGGGCGCGGCTGCTGATCGCACTGGTCTTTGTCGCGCCTGCGGTGATGGCCGGCTATCACGCCACGCATGGCATCGTGAAACACACCATGCCGTCGGAGACCTGGCAGATCGCATTTTCCGTCATCGGCGCGATCGCTGTCGGCATCACTGCACTCATGCGGGTCACAGGCATGGCGGCCACCGCCCCGGCCGGTCAAGGCACGATGTGGGCCTGATCGTTTCTCCATACGATGGTTCGCCAGACCAAACGGCTGATCCGCGCGCCCGCCTCGTCGTCGAAGACGTGGCAAGGCGGCGATGGCAGCGTGTCGCGCAAGAGGCCCAGAAGCTGGAATTCTGCTGATACGCCTGGACCAGCGGTGTCCACGGCCGACACAACCAATCATGACGTGATGGTGGGCATTCGTGATGCGGAAAGGCGTGGCGGCGGAGAAGCACATGCGGCCCGCCGCTAAGGAGGGATGAGCCGGTGAGAGATCGGACAGTCTCCGCGCCAGTCGCTTCAGGTCGCCATCATCTCCGTGAGACATCCGTCCGCCGACCGCTCCAAACGGCCTCTTCAATGGGCTGATCTGGCCGAAGAGCGGCTTCGCCTCGACCGCCTATGCCGCAATGGCGCGTCCCGACTTTCTTCCCCTGCCGGCCAAGACCGTCATTCCTCGCGAGGCAAGAAACTCGTTCCTGCGCCATCCTCCGCTTCGCTCCGGTCGCAAGCGATGCGTCGTCGGTCGTCTCCGGCCAACCGATCGCCATCGAGGCCGCATGGTGCGGGCTCGAAAACGGAAAACGGAGATTTGAGAATGGCGACCATCGGCACCTTCAAGAAGATCGGTTCGAACGAATTCACCGGCGAAATCGTCACCCTCAGCGTCCAGGCCAAGGGCGTGCGCATCGTCCCCGACCTGCGCTCCACCGGCGAAAACGCCCCCAGCCACCGGGTCCTGGTTGGCCGCGCCGAGATCGGCGCCGCCTGGACGAAGCGCTCGGGCGAAGGCCGCGACTATCTGGGCCTCAAGCTCGACGATCCGAGCTTCAACGCCCCGATCTACGCCAACCTCTTCGACGACGAGGAAGGCGACACCCATTCGCTGATCTGGTCCCGCCCCAACCGCCGCAACGGCGACTGAGACCCGCAGCCGCCCCGCCCGGATAATCCGGGTGGGGCCGAAGCGCTGCCGCCGCAACCGAATCAGTCAAGCCAGAATGACGGCTGAAGCTGGCCAATCAGCAGAAATAGCTTGGCTCACAGCCTCAAGAACGACTATTATAGTCGTAGTTCTGGCGCGCGTGCCCGTGCCGATGGGAGGTGATCATGCATGATCACCGCCCGACAATCACGGGCCGCACGCGCGTTGCTGGGTTGGACACAGGAGACGCTCGCTGACAAGGCCCAGGTATCACTGACCGCGTTGAAGCGCCTCGAATCCGAAAGTGGCCTCGAGGTGTATGAAACGACGCGCGATCAGGTTCGTCGGGCCTTTGAAGGCAATGGCATCGTTCTCATCAAATCCGACCAGGGTGAAGGTGTGATGCTCGTCCGTGCGAAAATCGACAGCCGCAAGTCTTCGTGATTTCTGCCCGCTTGAACTGACAGGCGATACACGCGGCGCATCGCCTGATGCGTCGCGATGCTCGCTGCTTAACGCCCAAATCCAATGGTTAACACGGAAATTTAGAACGGCTATAAATGGGTACTGGGGCACAATATGACGGACATAGATTTTCTCGACGAACCGCCGGAAAGCGCGGTGCTGACGGCATACGACCGTAAGCACATGGTTCTCTACCTGCGCCTGCTCGACGCGGCGACGGACGGTGCCGACTGGCGTGAAGCGGTTACGATCCTGTTTGGCCTCGACCCCGCAAACGAGCCGGAACGCGCGCGCCACGTCCATGACACCCATCTGGCCCGCGCGCGCTGGATGACGGAGCACGGCTATCGCCTGTTGGTGCGCGAAGGCCGTCTTCATTGATCGAATGCGATGCAGTCGCGGCATCGCACGTTGCAACCTTCAGGACTTCCGACCGGCATTGCAACCGGGAATCATCACAGGCCGCGATACGCACGAACGATGCGAGCCTGGAGGAAACATGACTCCCGATATATCGAACTGGAGAGCGTCACCGAACTACGACTATATCGATCGCCTTGTGGCGCCCGATCTCGCCTGGGAATGGTTGAGGCGCAACAGCGAGTATCAGCATGACTATTCCAAGGTCGAAGGCCAGACGGAAGAGTCCGAGTTGCTGGTGAACGCAGTGCGGCGGCGCTGGGGCCTGCAATTTCCTTGTCCACCCTATTTTCACCGCCGTTGAGATTCCTGTCTTCTGGTCGCCTGAAGAAGACAGCAGCGTTATCGTTCTGACGGACGTTCCCTCGCTTCTTCCCTCCGACAGCAATTTCATCGACGCGCTCGATCCGGACGCGCCCCGCCTCGACGAAAACGGGGCACATTTCCTCTATGATCTCGGTAACGGGCAGTCGCTCCATCTGGTCCGCCTGATAGGCGTCGATGGAGCCCGGCCGCTGGCGGCTCTTGTGCCCCTCGACGCGGACGGCCTCGATCGGGTCGAAGCGGTCAGCCGCCTCGTCAAGGCGCTTCATGGGCGCGCCGTGCCACAAGATACCCGACTGACCGACCAACAATTGCGCCGCGCCCGCCATATGCTGCAAGCCGTCGATGGCCGAACCAACGGCGCAAGCTACCGCGAGATCGCCGAAGCCCTCTTCGGCGTGCGTCGCGTCGCCGATCAGCCCTGGAAAACCTCCGCGCTGCGAGACACCGTCAAGGATCTCGTGCGCGACGGCCTGGCCATGATCCAGGGCGGGTATCGTCAACTCCTGCGTCATCGACGCCGATCCTAGCGAATTCCCCCATCTCTGAGGGGGGGGGAGAATTTAACCCTTCCATCTTCGCCCTCCCTCCTGCCGGGCCTTCTTCGCCACCGTGCTTTTCGTCCGCCGCCGATCCCCGACGGCCCTAGCGAACCCCACGGAGGCCCGATCCATGCGACCCGATCTCGCCGTTTTACCGCCGCGCTTTCTGCGCACCAAGGAGGCGGCCGAATTTCTCAGCCTGTCGGCCCGAACCCTCGAAAAGCACCGGACCTACGGAACCGGACCTGCCTACCGCAAGCTCGGCGGCCGGGTCGTCTACGCAGTCGACGACCTGCAGGCCTGGGCCGAGCGTGGCGCCGTCACCTCGACCTCCGACCCGCGCGGTGCGGTGCTGCCCGCCAAGCGGCAAGAGCCGCCGCAGCCGGCCCATGCCGGCCGGTACGCCCGCTGAGCGGCCGGCCATGACGTTTCACCGTCACAGCAGCGAGCGGGATCAACTCGATCTCTTCCGGACGTTGCCGGGCGATCTCGCGCCGCGCGACGCCCAGGACCTCATGGCCTATCCGTTCTTCTCGCTCGCCAAATCGAAGCGCCTCGCGCCGATCGACTTCAAGGCCGGGTCGATCGTCATCCGGGTCGAAGCCGTTGCCGAACACGGCATGGCGACGATCTGGGACGCCGACGTGCTCATCTGGGCGGCGTCCCAGATCGTCGAGGCGCGCGACCTCGGCCTGCGGCCGTCGCGCCTGATGGCGACTACGCCCTACGAAATCCTGACCTTCATCGGTCGTGGCGTCAGCCTGCGCGACTACGACCGCCTCAAGGCCGCGCTCGATCGCCTTCAGTCGACCACCGTGGCGACATCGATCCGCCAGCCGACCGAGCGGCGGATGCACCGCTTCTCGTGGATCAACGAGTGGAAGGAGAAGGCCGACCATCGTGGCCGTCCGCTCGGGCTCGAGCTAATCTTGCCCGACTGGTTCTACGCCGCCGTCCTCGACGACGCGCTCGTGCTGACCATCGACCAGGCCTATTTCGACCTGACCGGCGGGCTTGAACGCTGGCTCTACCGGCTCGTGCGCAAGCATGGCGGCCGTCAGGAATATGGCTGGAGCTTCGATCTCCTCCATCTGCACGCCAAGTCGGGGTCGCTCTCGCCCCTGAAGCATTTCGCCTACGACCTGCGCGACATCGTCCGGCGCCAGCCGCTGCCGGGCTACCGGCTCGTGATCGAGCAGCCGTCAGGTCTTCCCGAACGCCTTTCCTTCGCTCCGACCGACCCGGCGCCCTTCGGCGTGCCGCGGCTTCGCCGTCGTCGTGCAACCGCTCGCTCTGGGGATAAGCTGTGAATAGTCTCGTGCTATCAGGGACCGCGCCTATCGTGCCATCGGGGACCCGATCCTCGTGCTATCGGGGACCGGAATCGTCGATTCCTCGCCTTGAATCAAAAGCTTGCGGCGCCCGTAACTTATCTAACCAGAATTCCTATGGAATTCTTCTAACGCACTCCGCCGTTTCTACGATTGCGGAAAACCGTTCGCCGACGATCGGGAGCGCGTCATGATCGTCGCGCTGCTCAATCAAAAAGGCGGTGTCGGCAAGACCACGCTGGCGCTGAATCTCGCCGGGGAACTGGCCCGTCGTGGTCAGCGCGTCACCCTGATCGACGCGGACCCACAAGGCTCGGCGCTGGACTGGTCGCAGCAGCGCAGCCGCGAAGACCTTTCGCGCCTGTTCGGCGTCGTTGGCCTGGCCCGCGACACGCTGCACCGGGAAGCGCCGGAACTGGCCCGCGACGCCGATCATATCGTCATCGACGGGCCGCCGCGTGTCGCCGCGCTGATGCGCTCGGCGCTGCTCGCGTCCGACCTGGTGCTGATCCCGGTGCAGCCGTCGCCACTCGACGGCTGGGCTTCGGCCGAAATGCTGGCGCTCGTCACCGAGGCGCGCATCTACCGTCCGGAGCTCGCCGCTCGCTTCGTGCTGAACCGTTGCGGTGCGCGCACCGTGCTGGCGCGCGAGACGGCCGAGACGCTGGCCGATCACGATCCGCCGGTGCTCACCAGCATCATCGGCCAGCGCATCGCCTTCGCTGTCGCTGCGCAGTCCGGCCGCCTCGTCTCGGAACTCGACGACGACACGCCCGCCGCACGCGAGATCGCAGCGCTGGCGGACGAGCTCGACCGGCTTGGTATAGGGAGGGCCGCGCGATGAGCGAGCACCCGACCCGCCGTGGCTTCGCTGCCCGTCCAGCCGATCCCGAACATTGGATCAAGGCGACCGACACTCCGCTACGCGGCGGTGAGGCCAGCGGGTTTACTGCCCGGCTCACGATCGACGTCACACCCGATCTGCGCGGCCGGATCAAGATCGCTGCGTTCCGCCGGGGCATTACCGTCGCCGACATGCTGCGCGACCTGCTCGCGCGCGAATTCCCCCAAACCGAAGGAGATCATCCATGACCAGCGCCGCGGTTCCCTACGCGCGCGGCGGCCCGGTGCCGCGCGCGCATTCCGCCGACAGCCTTACCCATGTCGAACTGACGCATATCGAGAAGCGGATCGAGAACTGGATCAGGTTCGGCCGCGAGGTGAGCGAACAGGTGCTCGATCGTCGCCGGCGTGTCTTCTCCTACCGGCCGGGTAGCATCTTCGCCTTTGTCCGTTGGGCGGCAAACGACTTCGGCACGATCATCTCGCGCATCGACATCGTGTGCGCCGTTGAGCCGGGCGAGCCCTACCAGACGCTGCCCTTCGTGCGTCCCGGCGGCGACATCCTGCTGAAGATCGAGGGCTGGCCGAAGGTCGAACAGGTGCTCTGCCACATCGACGCGGTGGAAGCCGCCGGCATCGATGTTTGCGACGTTGCTCCCGATCACTGGCGGCATGTCGCCAACCGGATGAGCGCCGGTCATGAACCGCGCGCTTACACGGCAGACCGTCATCAGGCATGGTTGAAGCGGCGGGAGATCGAGCAATGACCCGCTTCGGCTATGTCATGGCGACGTATTTCTCCGTCATGGGCGTCGCCATCGTCGCGTTCATCCCGACGCCGCTGCGCCTCGTCTGGAACGCCTCGGCCAGCGTGCCGATCGGCCTCTACGATCTCGATCCGCCACGCCATCTGGAAATCGGCGATCTGGTCGCCGTCATGCCGGACCAGCCGCTCGCCGATTTCATGGTCGAGCGCGGCTATATCGGTCGCGGCGTGCCGCTGATGAAGCGCGTCATCGGGCTTCCCGGTCAACGGGTTTGCCGCACCGGACACGCCATCACCGTCGATGCCGTGCCGCTCGGCGATGCCCTCGACCGCGACCGGTTGGGCCGAGCACTGCCCGTCTGGCAGGGCTGTCGCCGTATCGCGGACGATGACATCTTCCTGATGAACCCTGACGTGCGCGACAGCCTGGACGGCCGCTATTTCGGTCCAATCTCGGCGCGCACCGTCATCGGCAAGGCGACGCCGATCTACACCGACGAGGCCGGTGACGGTCGCTACGTCTGGCGTGCTGCCACGCGCTGACCGCTTCCCCATCGGCGGGAGCGGTGCCCGCCCGATGGTTTTCCAACGCCACCGCACAGGAAACCGCCATGCCGCAGATTGGTCAATTCACGCGCAAGAACACAGGCTTTGTCGGACGCATCGAGACGTTCACGCTCTTCCGCGACATCGTCATCGTTTCGGCAGAGCCGTCCGATGCCGAGAACGCTCCGGACTTCCGTATCCACGCCAGCGACGATGGCAAAGCGGAGGCCGGCCCGGAAATCGGAGCGGGCTGGAAGCGTACCGGCGAACGCGCGGGCGAATACATCGCCTTGCTGATCGACGATCCAGCCTTGCCGCAACCGATCCGCGCCAACCTGTTCCGCGACGACGATGCCGGCAACGCATGGTCACTGCACTGGAGCCGCCCGCAAGCGCGCGGCGGGAAGGACTGACGCCATGCGCCGTCCCGCCCTCCTTCTCCTTTCCGGCCTGATCTTCGCCGCCCCGTGGACGAGTTCCGCACTGGCGCAGGCGGAGCCGGTGCAACGTCCGACGCCTGTCGATCCCTATGCGGCCTATATCGCGGAGGCATCGCAGCGTTTCGGCATCCCGACGGCATGGATCAGGGCCGTCATGCGGGCCGAAAGCGCGGGCGACCGCCAGGCAGTCTCGTCGGCCGGCGCGATGGGGCTGATGCAGATCATGCCCGACACCTGGGCGGAACTGCGCGTCCGGCATCGGCTCGGCAGCGATCCCTATGACCCGCGCGACAACATCCTGGCGGGCACGGCTTACCTGCGCGAACTCTACGACCGTTACGGCTCCCCGGGATTTCTCGCTGCGTACAATGCCGGTCCCGGCCGTTACGAAGCCTCGCTTTCCGGTCGCCCGCTGCCCGCCGAAACCCGCGCCTATGTCGCAGCTATCGCGCCGGTCATCGACGGCGGCGAAACCATCGAGCCTGTCATGGTCGCCTCAGTTGAGGCGCTCGCCTGGACCCGCGCGCCGTTGTTTGTAGCGCAACGGATAAGCGCCGCGGCTGCCGATTCCGTGTCGGCGGATCGTCTACCGAATGACGCACCGACAGCAACTTCCGTGCGCGATATCTCCGCCATCGCGCCGCAGTCCGGCGGCTTGTTCGTGCCGCGCCCTGCAGAAAGGCCGGTCCCATGACCGCATTGCCTCCCATTCGCATCCTGTCGGGCTCTGGCGCAGTATATGGGGCGCAGAGGTGGGGATCGGGCAACACGACCGAAGGAGGGCAGGATAAAAGGGCGCACATTGCGCTTCGGTCGGTTGGTTGTTTTTGCAGGGTTTTCTTGAAGGTTCCGCACCTTGCGGCCTTCATCGGCAATGTGCGCTACACGCCCAAGCCGCTGTATCTCCACGCGCTTTCGCACATTGCAGAGCCGCGCCATGTCCGATGAGCGCGAATTCCGTGTCCGGCCGGGCCGCATCCGCTCGTCGGGTGCGCAGCGGGCCAAGCCCTTCATCGCGCAGGCATTGGCAGCGGCGAAGAAGGCCGGCGGCGGCGTGTCGCGCTCGGGCCGCATCGTGCCCGGCAATCGCTCGCGCTTCGGCCATGGTCAGCGCGCCAGCATCCAGGCCAACCGCCTCATCACTTCGCGCTCGCGTGGCGCCGTCATCAAGGCGCGCGTCGTGCGCCATGCGGCCCGGACCGCACCGCTGGCGCAGCATCTCAACTATCTGCGCCGCGAGGGCGTAACCCGCGACGGAGAGAAGGCCCACCTGTTTGGGCCGGAAACCGAGAATGCCGACGCCAGAGTCTTTGCCGAGCGCTGCCAGGACGACCGGCACCATTTCCGCTTCATCGTCTCGCCCGACGATGCGCTGGAGATGGCCGATCTCAGATCCTTCACTCGCGATCTCGTGGCTAGAATAGAAAAGGATCTCGGCACCCGGCTCGACTGGGTAGCGGTCGATCACTGGAACACCGAGCATCCGCATGTCCATCTGATCGTCCGTGGCGTTCGTGACGACGGCCAGGACCTCGTGATCGCGCGCGACTACATCAAGGAAGGGATGCGCGACCGCGCGCGCGATCTCATCACCCAGGAACTGGGGCCACGCACCGATCTCGACATTCGCCGCACCCTCGAGCGGCAGATAGAAACGGAACGCTGGACCCAACTCGACCGTCAGCTTGCCCGCGACGGGCGCGATACCGGCATCATCGACCTCGCGCCGGTTCCGGGCCAGCAGCCCGACGAGTTCCACGCCTTGAAGGTCGGGCGCCTGCGCAAGCTCGAAACCCTCGGTCTCGCCAGCCAGGTCGGCAACGCGCAATGGTTCATCAAGCCGGAAGCCGAGAAGACGCTGCGTGAGCTGGGCGAACGGGGCGACATCATCAAGCGGATGCACAAGGCGCTGACGGAGCGCGGTATCGACCGCGGCTCCACCAACTATGTCCTGGCGGCGGAAAGCCTCGATCTACCCGTCGTCGGGCGGCTGGTCGAACGCGGTCTCGATGACGAGCTGAACGGCACGGCCTACGCCGTAGTCGATGGCGTGGATGGGCGCACCCATCATGTCAGGCTGCCCGACCTCGATACGGCCGGCGACAGCGCGCCGGGCTCGATCGTCGAGCTCAGAAAGTTCGATGACGCGCGTGGCCAGCGTCGCGTCGCGCTCGCCGTGCGGTCCGATCTCGACATTGATGCTCAGGTCACTGCGACAGGCGCCACCTGGCTTGATCGGCAGAACATTGCACGCGAGCCGGTCGCTCTCTCCGAGGGCGGTTTCGGCGCCGAGGTGCGGCAAGCCATGTCCGCCCGCGCTGAGCATCTGGTCGAACAGGGTCTTGCCGAGCGACAGGGCCAGCGCATCAGTTTCGGCCGCAACCTGATCGACACGTTGCGCCGCCGGGAACTGGAGACGGTAGGTGACAAGCTCGCCGCTGAGACCGGCCAGCCCTTCAACCGAGCAAGCAGCGGCGAATATGTCGCCGGCACCTATCGCCAGCGCCTCACGCTCGCCTCCGGCCGCTTCGCCATGATCGATGACGGCCTCGGTTTCCAACTCGTGCCCTGGACGCCCTCGCTCGAAAAGCAGCTCGGCCGCCATGTCTCCGGCGTCGCCCGCGACGACGGCGGCATGGACTGGAGTTTTGGCCGCAAACGGGGGCTCGGCCTCTAACCCTTCTTTCCCAAGAAAGGACCGTTGCCATGTCGGCCACCAAAATCCTCTGGGGTCAGATCCTCACTGTCTTTCTGATCGTGCTCGCCACCACCTGGGGCGCGACCGAATTTGTCGCGTGGAAGCTGGGCTTCCAGGCGCAGCTCGGGCCACCATGGTTCACGGTCTTCGGCTTTCCCTTCTACCTGCCGCCCGCGTTCTTCTGGTGGTGGTACTTCTACGACGCCTATGCGCCTAGCATCTTCACCCAAGGCGCATTCATCGCCGCATCAGGCGGCTTCATCGCCGTGGGCGTCGCCATCGGCATGTCGGTCTGGCGGGCACGTGAGGCCAAGAAGGTCGAGACCTATGGTTCCGCTCGCTGGGCCGAAACGGAAGAGGTCAAAGCCGCCGGGCTTCTCAGCCCGGATGGCGTAGTGCTCGGCAAACTCGATCGCGACTATCTCCGCCATGACGGGCCGGAGCATGTGCTGTGCTTTGCTCCGACACGATCCGGCAAGGGCGTCGGCCTGGTGGTGCCATCGCTGTTGACCTGGCCGGGCTCGGCCATCGTTCACGACATCAAGGGCGAGAACTGGCAGCTCACTGCCGGCTTCCGCGCCCGGCATGGCCGCGTGCTGTTGTTCGATCCGACCAACGTGAAATCTTCCGCCTACAATCCGTTGCTCGAAGTGCGGCGCGGCGAATGGGAAGTCCGCGACGTCCAGAACATCGCCGACATCCTGGTCGATCCGGAAGGTTCGCTGGAAAAGCGGAACCATTGGGAGAAAACCTCTCATGCCCTGCTGGTCGGCGCGATCCTCCATGTCCTCTATGCCGAAGAGGACAAGACGCTGGCCGGTGTCGCCGCCTTCCTCTCTGATCCGAAGCGACCGATCGAGTCGACGCTCGCCGCGATGATGAAAACGGCGCATCTTGGTGAGGCCGGGCCGCATCCGGTAATCGCCAGCGCCGCGCGCGAGCTGCTGAACAAGTCGGACAACGAGCGGTCGGGCGTGCTGTCCACCGCCATGTCCTTCCTCGGCCTCTATCGTGATCCCGTGGTCGCCGAGGTGACGCGCCGCTGCGACTGGCGCATCACCGACATCGTGACGGCCAAACAGCCGACGACGCTCTATCTCGTCGTGCCGCCATCGGACATCAATCGGACCAAGCCGCTGATCCGCCTCATCCTCAATCAGGTCGGCCGCCGCCTGACCGAGGATCTGCAGGCCAAAGCCGGGCGGCACAGGTTGCTCCTGATGCTGGACGAGTTCCCGGCCCTGGGACGGCTGGACTTCTTCGAGTCCGCACTGGCCTTCATGGCCGGCTATGGGCTGAAAAGCTTCCTGATCGCGCAGTCGCTGAACCAGATCGAAAAGGCCTACGGCGCGAACAACAGCATATTGGACAACTGCCACGTCCGCGTGAGCTTCGCCACGAACGATGAGCGCACGGCCAAGCGCGTGTCGGACGCACTCGGCACCGCGACCGAGATGAAGGCGATGAAGAACTATGCTGGGCATCGGCTTAGCCCTTGGCTGGGGCATCTGATGGTCTCCCGCTCCGAGACGGCGCGCCCGCTGCTGACCTCCGGCGAAATCATGCAACTTCCGCCTACCGACGAGATCATCATGGTGGCCGGCACGCCGCCGATCCGGGCGAAGAAGGCTCGCTATTACGAGGACACCCGCTTCAAGGAGCGCATTCTGCCGCCTCCCGCCCTCTCCACACCGAAGCAGGGGCGCCCCGACGATTGGACCTCGCTGCCGCTTCCGCCGCGCCCCCAGCTCGCCGAAGCGAAACCGGTCGAGGCCGCCCAGGATGAAGACCCGACCGAATCCGAGCGGCGCCATCAGCCGGAGCTCAATCGGGTGCAGCCGGTCGAGAAGACCCCGCCCATCGAAAACGAGTTCGAGATCGATGCTGATCGCGATGACGAGATGGAGGACGCCGCCACCCGCAACAGGCGGATGACCGGGATCATGCAGGGCGTGGCGCGACAGGTCTCGCTCGATCCGAACGACGGCATGGAGCTGTGACCGTCATGGAGACCCGTAAGAAGAAGGCGCAGATCTCGGTCTATCTCGATCCGGCGATCATGACGATGCTTGCCGACCATGCGGCGCGCCGGGATCAGTCGCAGTCGATGATCGCCGAGGCCGCGATCGCTTCCTTCCTGTCACCGGATGCGGCCGAGCGACGGGAGGCGGTGATCGCCAAGCGTCTCGATCAGCTCGACCGCCGCATGACCCGGCTTGAGCGAGATAGCGGCATCGCGATGGAGAGCCTGGCCGTGTTCATCAAGTTCTGGCTCGCGACCACGCCAGCCTTGCCCGAACCCGCCGCACAGGCAGCACGCGCCAAGGCCGGCGAGCGATACGACCAGTTCGTCACGGCACTCGGTCGGCGTCTCGCCAAGGGGCCGAAGCTCCGGCAGGAGATTTCGGAGGACTTTGGAGAATCTCCAGCGTCAACTCGCGCTGACGCACAAGGCGAATAGCGATCCATCTCGCAAGTTCAAGAGAAAGCCATCACCGCCGTTCTCCTGTATTTGCGCGCTACACTACTACGCCTCTGAATTCTTGTTGAACCTGCCCCAAATAGGGCTCTTTTAATCATCCCCGTCCGGGGGCCCGTCTGATGTCTCCCCGGCGAGACCGGGGATCAGATGGCAGTTTCTCACCACAATTCGGAAGGCTTAGCGCGCGGGGCGCGGATGCTCCGCACAGCGCTTGGCCCTGCCATCGCCCGGCTTCTCGAAGACGCCGCGATCGTCGAGGTGATGCTGAACCCGGACGGTCGCATCTGGATCGATCGCCTCTCCGAAGGGCTGTCCGACACCGGCGAACGCCTGTCGCCCGCCGATGGCGAGCGCATTGTGCGCCTGGTCGCCCATCATGTCGGCGCCGAGGTCCATGCCGGCAACCCGCGCGTCTCGGCCGAACTGCCGGAAACGGGGGAGCGGTTCGAGGGGCTGTTGCCGCCCGTTGTCGCGGCTCCAGCTTTTGCCATCCGCAAGCCCGCCGTCGCCGTCTTCACCCTCGACGACTATGTCGCCGCCGGGATCATGTCCGCCGCACAGGCCGGAGCGCTACGCCAAGGTGTTACGTCGCGCGCCAATATCCTCGTGGCGGGCGGCACCTCGACCGGCAAGACCACGCTGACCAACGCGCTCCTGGCAGAGGTGGCGAAAACCTCCGATCGCGTCGTCATCATCGAAGACACGCGCGAACTGCAATGTGCAGCGCCGAACCTCGTCGCCATGCGGACAAAGGACGGTGTGGCGTCCCTGTCGGATCTCGTCCGCTCATCCTTGCGCCTGCGCCCCGACCGCATCCCGGTCGGCGAGGTACGCGGCGCGGAAGCGCTTGATCTCCTGAAGGCATGGGGCACCGGCCATCCCGGCGGCGTCGGCACCATCCACGCCGGCAGCGCCATCGGCGCGCTTCGCCGCATGGAACAGCTCATCCAGGAAGCCGTCGTCACCGTCCCGCGCGCGCTGATCGCTGAGACGATCGACCTTGTGGCGGTTCTCTCCGGTCGCGGCTCCGCGCGCCGGCTCTCAGAACTCGCTCGTGTCGAGGGCCTTGGCCCGGACGGCGATTACCGCGTCGCGCCCGCCGTCATCGAGGGCGACGGCGATGCGGCCTCTCCCAGCCATGCCCTCAGCCCCGAAGGAGACCATCCATGACCCATCACCTGCGCAGTATGCGCCTGAACCAACTGCATCATCATCTCGCCATGACCGTATCGGTCGCCATGGTTTCCGTGGTGATGGCCGCGCCCGCCCACGCCTCCGGCTCGTCCATGCCGTGGGAAGCGCCGCTGCAATCCATCCTCCAGTCGATCGAAGGCCCGGTCGCCAAGATCATCGCCGTGATCGTCATCATCTCGACCGGCCTGGCGTTGGCCTTCGGCGACACGTCCGGCGGCTTCCGGCGCCTGATCCAGATCGTCTTCGGCCTGTCGATCGCGTTCGCCGCGTCGAGCTTCTTCCTGTCGTTCTTCTCGTTCGGCGGCGGAGCGCTGGTCTGATGGCGGGCGTCGTCGAACAGGGCAGCGAGGTTCCGGGCTTTACTGTGCCGGTCCACCGGGCGCTGACCGAGCCGATCCTGCTCGGCGGCGCCCCGCGCGCCATCGCCATCATGAACGGCACGCTGGCAGGCGCGGTCGGCCTCGGCCTGCGCCTCTGGCTGGTCGGCCTGGCCATCTGGGCTATCGGTCATTTCGCGGCGGTGTGGGCGGCGAAGCGCGACCCGCTCTTCGTCGATGTCGGCCGCCGCCATCTGCGCATCCCCGCGCATCTTTCGGTCTGAGGGGAGCGCACCGATGATGAACCTCGCGGAATATCGCAATCGCAACAGCCGGCTCGCCGACTTCCTGCCCTGGGCCGCGCTGGTCGGCACGGGCATCGTGCTCAACAAGAACGGCAGCTTTCAGCGCACCGCGCGGTTTCGTGGTCCCGATCTGGATTCCGCCGTGCCTGCCGAACTGGTTGCCGTGGCAGGCCGGCTGAACAACGCCTTCCGCCGTCTCGGCTCCGGCTGGGCCATCTTCGTCGAAGCACAGCGCCATGCCGCAGCGATCTATCCCGCCAACACCTTTCCAGACACAGCGTCGGCGCTGGTCGATGCCGAGCGCAAGGCCGATTTCGAAGAAGCCGGGGCGCACTTTGAATCCAGCTACTTCCTGACCTTTACCTATCTGGCGCCGGCCGAGGACGCCGCCCGCGCAGAAACCTGGCTCTATGAGGGCCGCGAGAAGACCGGCATCGACCCCAACGAGGTGCTGACCGTCTTCGCCGACCGCACCGACCGGCTGCTGCGGCTGATCGAAGCCTTCATGCCGGAATGCCGCTGGCTCGATGATGGCGAGACGCTGACCTATCTGCACGGCTGCGTATCGACCAAGCGGCATCGGGTCCGCGTGCCCGAAACGCCGATGTACCTTGATGCGCTGCTCGCCGATCAGCCGCTGACCGGCGGCCTCGAGCCGCGCCTTGGGCCATCGCATTTGCGAGTTCTTACCATCACCGGATTCCCGACAGCCACCACGCCGGGCCTGCTCGACGAGCTCAATCGCCTGGCCTTTCCCTACCGGTGGTCGACACGCGCGATCCTGCTCGACAAGACCGATGCGACCAAGCTGCTGACGAAGATCAGACGGCAATGGTTCGCCAAGCGCAAAAGCGTCGCCGCGATCCTGAAAGAGGTGATGACCAACGAGGCGTCCGTCCTCGTCGATACCGATGCGACGAACAAGGCCGCGGACGCCGACCTCGCTTTGCAGGAGCTGGGCGCCGACTATGCGGGCATCGCCTATGTCACCGCGACTGTGACGGTATGGGACGCCGATCCGCGCATTGCCGACGAGAAGCTGCGGCTGGTGGAAAAGGTCGTCCAGGGCCGCGACTTCACCGCGATGGCCGAGACCATCAACGCCGTGGACGCCTGGCTCGGCAGCCTGCCGGGCCATGTCTACGCCAATGTCCGGCAACCACCGATCTCCACGCTCAATCTCGCCCACATGATCCCGCTGTCGGCGGTGTGGGCGGGGCCGGAACGGGACGAGCATTTTGCAGCGCCCCCACTGCTCTTCGGCAAGACCGAAGGCTCGACCCCGTTCCGGTTTTCCCTTCATGTCGGCGATGTCGGCCATACGCTCGTCGTCGGCCCGACCGGCGCGGGTAAGTCCGTGCTGCTGGCGCTGATGGCCTTGCAGTTCCGCCGCTACGCCGGCGCACAGGTCTTTGCCTTCGACTTCGGCGGCTCGATCCGCGCCGCAGCACTCGCCATGCACGGGGACTGGCACGATCTCGGCGGCGGCCTGACGGACGGCTCGGAGACCTCCGTTTCGCTCCAGCCGCTGGCGCGCATCGGGGAGACGAGCGAACGTGCTTGGGCCGCCGACTGGATCGTCGCCATCCTGACACGGGAGGGCGTCGCCATCTCGCCGGAGGTGAAGGAGCATATCTGGACGGCGCTAACCTCGCTGGCTTCGGCGCCGGTCGAGGAACGCACCATCACCGGCCTATGCGTCCTGCTCCAGTCCAACGACCTGAAGCAGGCGCTCCGCCCCTATTGCATCGGCGGCGCATGGGGGCGGTTGCTCGACGCCGAGAGCGAACATCTCGGCACCGCGACAGTACAGGCCTTCGAGACCGAGGGTCTGATCGGAACTGACGCCGCACCCGCCGTCCTCGCCTATCTCTTCCACCGGATCGAAGATCGGCTCGACGGTTCACCGACCCTCATCATCGTCGATGAAGGCTGGCTGGCGCTCGACGACGAGGGTTTTGCCGGCCAGCTCCGTGAATGGCTGAAGACGCTCAGGAAGAAGAACGCCTCCGTCATCTTCGCCACGCAGTCGCTATCCGACATCGACGGCAGCGCCATCGCACCTGCCATCATCGAGAGCTGCCAGACCCGGCTTCTGCTCCCCAACGAACGGGCGATCGAGCCGCAGATCACCACCATCTATCGCCGCTTCGGTCTCAACGATCGCCAGATCGAAATCCTCGCGCGGGCCATGCCGAAGCGCGACTATTACTGCCAGTCCCGACGAGGCAACCGGCTGTTCGAGCTGGGCCTGTCGGAAGTCGCGCTCGCCCTCTGCGCTGCGTCCTCCAAGACCGATCAGGCGGCGATCGCCCGCATCACTGCCGAGCACGGCCCGAATGGCTTCCTCGACGCCTGGCTGCGCCACCGCGGCACTGACTGGGCCGCCGACCTCATTCCCAATCTCACCAACCTGGAGACACCATCATGAAACTGCGCCGTTTACGCGCAGTGCGGCTCGCTGCTGCGCTGCTTACCGCTCCCGTCGCCGTCGCGCCCATGCTGGCGACACCGGCTCACGCCATCATCGTCTTTGATCCGACCAACTACGCGCAGAACGTCCTTCAGGCGGCCCGCGCGCTCCAGCAGATCAACCAGCAGATCACGCAGCTTCAGAACGAAGCGCAGATGCTCATCAACCAGGCCCGCAACCTCGCGAGCCTGCCTTATTCCTCGCTGCAACAGCTCCAGCAGTCCGTGCAGCGCACGCAGCAGCTTCTCAGCCAGGCCCAGAACATCGCCTACGATGTCCAGCAGATCGACCAGGCGTTCAGCCAAAAATACGCGAACGTCTCGCTCTCCGCCTCGGACGCGCAGCTCGTCGCCGACGCCAAATCGCGCTGGCAGAACACGGTGGGCAGTCTGCAGGACGCCATGAAGGTGCAGGCTGGCGTCGTCGGCAACATCGACACCAACCGCGCCCAGATGTCCGCGCTGGTCGGCCAGAGCCAAGGCGCCACCGGCGCGCTTCAGGCGACGCAGGCCGGCAACCAGCTCCTCGCCCTTCAGGCCCAGCAGCTCGCCGACCTCACTGCCGTCGTCGCGGCTAACGGTCGCGCGCAGGCGCTGCAATCGGCCGAACAGGCGACTGCGGCGGAACAGGGCCGCGAACAGCGTCGCCGCTTCCTGACGCCGGGCACGGGCTACCAGCCGGGCAACGCCCGGATGTTCCCCGGCAGCAACTGAGGGGGATCGCCATGGACGGCAAGATGCTCGCCCGGCTCGGCGCCGTCGTCTTCGTCGGCGTTGCCATCACCGCCACGGTCATAGAACTGACACGCAAGCCCGAGGAGCCGCAGGTCCGCACGCTCGTCCATGAGCGCGACGACACCGATGCGCTTCACCAGGTCCTGCGCCGGTGCCGCGACATGGGCGAAGCGGCCACGCGCGATCCCGCCTGCCTCGATGTCTGGGCAAAGGCCCGCGACCGATTTCTGGGTCAAAGCCCGAAGCCTTCCCAACCGGGCGGGACAAGGACGCCCGCATCGGAGGCGCCGACGACGCTCTTCCCAACCGAAGATCCGGCCGGCAAGGAAAGCGCGCTTGCGCCCAAGGACACCGCACCGGTCGCACAGCCCGAACCCGTTCGGCCGGGAGCGCACTGATATGGGCGGGACCGGCGTCATCGACCATTTCCTCGAGGTCTTCACCCGCTACATCGACGGCGGCTTCGGCCTGCTTGGCGGCGAGGTCGCCTTCATCGCCACCACGCTGATCGTCATCGACGTGGTGCTGGCAGCCCTCTTCTGGTCGTGGGGCGCCGATGAGGACATCATCGCCCGCCTGGTCAAGAAGACGCTCTTCGTCGGCGTCTTCGCCTACATCATCGGCAACTGGAACAATCTCGCCCGGATCGTCTTCGAGAGTTTTGCCGGCCTTGGCCTGAAGGCGTCCGGCACGGGCTTTACCGTCACCGATCTTCTTCGCCCCGGCAAGGTGGCGCAGACCGGCCTCGATGCCGGCCGTCCGCTGCTCGACTCGATCTCGAACCTGATGGGCTATTGGTCCTTCTTCGAGAACTTCATCCAGATCGCCTGCATGCTGTTTGCCTGGATGCTGGTGCTGCTCGCCTTCTTCGTTCTCGCCGTCCAGCTTTTCGTAACGCTGATCGAGTTCAAGCTGACGACGCTCGCAGGCTTCGTGCTGATCCCCTTCGGCCTGTTCGGCAAATCCGCTTTCATGGCCGAGCGCGTGCTTGGCAACGTGATTTCCTCGGGCATCAAGGTGCTGGTGCTCGCCGTCATTATCGGCATCGGCTCGACGCTGTTTTCCGAGTTCACCGCCGGATTCGGCGGCGCGACGCCCTCGATTGACGACGCGATGGCGATCGTGCTCGCCGCGCTGTCACTGCTCGGCCTCGGCATTTTTGGTCCCGGCATCGCCAATGGCCTGGTCTCGGGCGGTCCGCAGCTCGGTGCCGGCGCTGCCGTCGGAGCGGGTCTCGCCGCCGGTGGCATGGTCGCGGCGGGCGCGGCCACGGTGGGCGCCGTCGCATCTGGAGGCGCTGCCCTTGCTGGCGGAGCCGCCGCTGCCGCCCGTGGCGGGGCCGCGCTCGCGGGCGGCGCATCGACCGCCTACAGCCTGGGTGCTGCCGGCCAATCCGGCGCATCGGCTGTGGCGTCGGGGCTTGGCAATGTCGCCAATGCTGGTGCGCAGGCCGCAGCCTCACCGTTGAAACGCGCAGCTTCCCAGGCAGCCGATAGCCTCAAGTCGAGCTACCAGTCCGGTGCCCGTGCCGCGTTCGAAGTGACCGGCGGATCGTCCACTGCCGGCACCATCGGCGGTGGTTCGCAGAACGCCGAAACCGAAACGCCCCCGGCCGCCGCCACATCCACGTCTTCCGCCACCGATGGCCCGCCTGCCTGGGCGAAGCGCATGAAGCGCTCGCAGCAGATGTCCCACGGCGTCCAGGCCGCGGCTCACGCCGTCAAGTCGGGCGACAGCCATGGCGGCGGCTCTTCCGTCAACCTCTCTGAAAGCGACTGACCATGTTCAAACGACCCGCCACTCACTACGGCAAATCACCGCAACCCGAGACGCCGTACCAACGCGCCGCCCAGGTCTGGGACGACCGCATCGGCTCCGCCCGCGTGCAGGCCCGTAACTGGCGCTTCATGGCCTTCGGATCTCTGGCGCTCTCGGCCGGATTGTCGGCCTCGCTGGTCTGGCAGTCGATGAGCGGCTCGATCGTGCCGTGGGTCGTGCAGGTCGACAAGCTCGGTCAGGCGCAGGCGGTCGCCGCCGCTGTCGCTGACTACCGCCCGACCGATCCACAGATCGCGTTTCATCTCGCCCGCTTCATTGAGCAGGTCCGCTCGATTCCGGCCGACGCGATCATCGTCCGTCAGAACTGGCTTCGGGCCTACGACTTCACCACGCAGGCGGGTGCGCTCGCGCTCAACGATTATGCCCGGGCCAACGACCCCTTCACCAAAGTCGGCAAGCAGCAGATCGCTATCGAAGTCTCCAGCGTGATCCGCGCCTCGCCGGACTCGTTCCGCGTCGCCTGGATCGAGCGCCGCTATCAGGACGGCTCGCTCGCCTCGACCGAACGCTGGTCCGCCATCCTCACCGTCGCCGTGCAGACACCACGCGACCCCGAAAAACTCCGGGCCAATCCGCTTGGAATCTACGTCAACGCCATCAACTGGTCGAAGGAGCTTGGACAATGACACCGACCTTCCGCGCCGCCGGGAGGCCGGCTTTCCGTAAATCCGCTTTCCCGCTGATCCTTGTTTGCACCTCGGCGCTTGCCGGCTGCGCAACGATGCAGAAGCCCCCGGAAATCTGCTATGACGACGCCGCGCCCGCCGTGCAGGCGGTCGACCCGCCCGCACCTGTCACGGTGGTCGAACTGCCAAAGCCGCTGCCGCTTCCCGGCCAGATGAAGCCGGTCGAAGCCTCGCGCCGGACACCGGAGCCGACCGATCCCGCCGTCCGTGTCAATCAGGCCAACGCCGCCGCCCGCATCCAGCCGGTTCGCGACGGCTTCATCAACTCCATGCAGGTCTATCCCTTCATCCAAGGGGCGCTCTACCAGGTCTATACCGCCGTCGGGCAGATCACTGACATCGCGCTCCAGCCCGGCGAAACCCTGGTCGGCTCCGGCCCGGTCGCCGCCGGCGATACGGTGCGCTGGATCATCGGCGACACCGAGAGCGGCACGGGCGCGACCAAGCAGATCCACATCCTGGTGAAGCCCACGCGCACGGAGCTGATGACCAACCTCGTCATCAACACCAACCTGCGCACCTACCATATGGAGCTGCGCTCGACCGAGAAGACCTACATGGCCTCGGTCTCCTGGCAGTATCCGCAGGATCAGCTCATCGCGCTGCGTCGCCAGAATGCTCAAGCCGAGGCGACTCAGCCGGTCGCCAGTGGCGTCGATCTCTCCCGCGTCAATTTCCGCTACGAGGTGACCGGCGACCGTGCGCCATGGCGGCCGCTGCGCGCCTTCGACGACGGCCAGCAGGTCTTCATCGAATTCCCGCGCGGTATCGGCCACGGCGAGATGCCGCCGCTGTTCGTCGTCGGCCCCGAAGGCGACACATCCGAGCTGGTGAACTACCGGGTGCGCGGCAACTACATGGTCATCGATCGGCTGTTCGCCGCCGCCGAGCTGCGCTTCGGCGCGGACAAGAATCAGAAGCGCGTGCGTATCTCCCGGACCGACGGGAGGCCTGCGTCGTGAGCGAGATCGATCCCGATAAGGAGGCAGGCCGCAAGTCCGGGCTGGAACCCCAGCCGGAGTCCGACGATGACGCCCGGCCGCTGACCGGAGAACCGGCCGCGCCCATGCGGCTGCGTCCCGAGCCACCGCGGGTCACTCGGCTCTCGCGCAAGGTGCTGGCCAGCCTCGGCCTGGTCGCAGGCGTCGGTATCGGCGGCGCGCTGATCTATGCGCTTCAGGTCCAGCATGGCGGCCGGTCAAGCGAGGAGCTGTATTCGACCGACAACCGGACGACGCCGGACGGCCTCAACACGCTGCCGAAGGACTATACCGGCCCGGTGCTCGGCCCGCCGCTGCCAGGAGATCTCGGCCGCCCTATCCTCGACGCGCAGAACCGCGGCCAGCCCGTGACGCCGTCACGGATCGGCACCCCTGCCGTGCAGCCCGGCCTCAGCGCTGAGGAGCAGCGCCGATTGCAGGAGCTGGAGGCTGCGAGGACCGCGCGCCTCTTCACTTCGACCGAGACACGCAATATGGCGTCGCCCGCCACCACGACAACGAACGCAACGACGCCCTTGCCGGATCTGACCAGTCTCGGCCTCGCGCCGCAGCCGGCGACGCCCTCGGCGCAGGACCGGCAACTCGCCTTCCTCAACCAGACGCCCGACAAACGCACCGTCTCGACCGATCGCGTCTCCGCCCCGGCATCGGCGAACATCCTTCAGGCAGGTGCGGTGATTTCCGCCGCCCTCATCACCGGCATCCGCTCCGACTTGCCCGGCCAGATCACGGCGCAGGTGACGGAGAACATCTATGACAGCCCGACCGGGCGCATCCTCCTCATCCCGCAGGGCACGCGCGTCATCGGTCAGTATGACAACGGCGTCGGTTTCGGCCAGCGCCGTATCCTGCTCGTCTGGAACCGCCTGATCTTCCCGAACGGCCGTTCGATCGTGCTGGAACGCCAGCCTGGCGCGGACACGCAAGGCTATGCCGGCCTGGAGGATGGCGTCGATTATCACTGGGGCGAACTGTTCAAGGCCGCCGCACTCTCGACGCTGCTCAGCATCGGTTCGCAGGCCGGTTCGTCGGACAAGGAAAGCGAGATCGTCCGTGCCCTGCGCCAGGGCGCTGGCGACAGCATCAGCCAGACCGGGCAGCAGATCGTCAGCCGCCAGCTCAACATCGCCCCGACACTGACGATCCGGCCGGGGTTCCCCGTTCGCGTCATCGTCACCCGCGATCTCGCTCTCGAACCCTATGGAGGCTGACATGGCGAAGTTGAAACTTGGTCCGATCGCTGATGACAAGCCCGTCAAGGTCACGCTCGAGCTGCCTGCCAGCCTGCATCGCGACCTGACCGCCTATGCCGAAATCCTCGGCCGCGAGAGCGGCCATCCGCCGGGAGATCCCATCCGACTGATCGTGCCGATGCTCGAACGCTTCATGGCAACGGATCGTGGGTTCGCAAAAGCAAGGCGAGGCCCTTAATCGCCAATGGACACAGAGGGGTGGCGCTCTTTGAGGAGCGATATGAAACCCACCAAGGCAGGGTTGTTATTGTCACTCCTCCAATATGCTGTGTAGCTGATCCGGCTAGGCCCATTGCCGTCCCGAGCTTCACGATAGACCAGACCCGGATAGTTCGCGCCGATACATGCCTCGCACATGAGGCTGACGCCGAAACCCGCTCCAACCAGGCTCTTGATGTTCTCCCTGGTGATGTCGTGGCTGACCACCCTCGGCCGCTCGCCGGGTGCAGCGAGCTTCGACAGCAGAATGTCCTGGATCTCCGGCCCCGGATCGCGTTGGCTGAGCAGAAAGGTCTCGTCTTTCAGGTCGGTCCAGTAGACGATGTTGTTTCCCGCGAGCCGATGGCCTTCCGGCAGCGCGACCATGATGCGCTCGCTCCAGAGGGCCATGACATTGCCATCCCGAGCGATCGGATCTCCCGTCGTGATGGCGATGTCGATCCGGCCTGAATCCACACCGGCAAACAGGCATGCACGTGCGCCCTCATGAGTCCGGATATCGACCTTCGGAAAGCGCGCGGCATATTCGACAAGGCTCGCGCGCAGGTTTCCGGCCGACAGCGACGTGTAGAACCCGACGGTGATGTGACCGGCATCGCCCTTGCCGATATTCCGCGCCGTGGAGATCATCTGATCCAGTGTTTCGACCAGGTGCGCCGAGGTCCGCAAAATCTCGTCGCCGGCCATTGTCAGCCGAACACCGCCGCTGGTGCGCTCGAACAGGATTACCCCGAGGCGAACCTCCAGTTGGGCAATGCCCCGGCTGAGCGTCGACTGTTTGACCCCGAGGGCGTCAGCCGCTTTCCGAAAGCTCCTGTAGCGCGTAGCGGCGACGGCATAGCGCAGATGTTTGAGTTCGAGCTGCGCTGTCAGGACCCGGGCCTCCTCAAGGGATTTCCGGCGCCTCGTCTATTGAGTCCCGACCATCCCTGACTTCAATCTTTTGATATGTGGTTTGAGGTCGCTACATAGCTGTCCCTCAAGTCGTGGTGGGCTTTGTCGAAAGGGCATCTCGGCTCGCCGTCACTTCATCGGAAGCGGCGCATGACTTGGAATCGTGACAGGTTTGGGTATCGTGCCCTTCAAGGCTACGGACGAGAAAATCGAACACTCGCTGCGACTGGTCTGGTAGAAAGTGATACCCTTCCTCAACGAAACAGACTTCGGCATGCGGCACATGCCGCTTGAGCCGAGCGCGCGTATCATAAGAGTCGATAAGCGCATCACGCCCTCCTGCTATCGCAAGTATCGGCATTGGGAATGCTTCCAGAGATGCATCGCTGAGCCGCGGGATCTTGATGGCGCGCGGCTTAATCGAGCGGCCGATACTATCCATGAGGCCGGAAATAGCTTCAAGATCGGCCGGTAAATGCTTTGGTGCTGGCCCGAAAACCTTTTCAAAAATCTTGCGCTTTCCCCAGCTTCCAAGCAGCAAATAAGGTGCTACGGCGAGGAGAAAGTTCTTCTGCCTTCCGATCCCAGCGGGGCAGATCAGCGCCAGCGCGGAAGCGCGTGACGGCCGCCGCATGGCATAGTCGAGTGCAAGCCAGCCGCCAAGTGATGTGCCGACGAGCGCTGCACGGGCAAGTCCAAGCCCAGTGAAGACATCGTCGAGCCACATCGCGTAGGTGTCATCGATGAGCGGCGGCCTCACCCGGGCGCTGAGTCCCGCCTCGCCGATCATATCAACCGCATAAAGCCGGAAGCGACTTGACCAGAGCGCGATATCGGGCAGCCAAGCGGCGCTGTTCGCCTGAGCGCCATGGAGTAACACTACCGGAGGCGCCTCCTCGGGACCGCAGGCGAGCACGAATGTCGCACCTTGCGAGGTTGGCAGTTCAATCTCTTGTCTCGGCACAGGCCAGTGGTCGAGCACCGCGCGGTACTCCCGCATGACTTCCACCGCACCGGCATCGCTGCGAAAGACGGAATCAATCATCGCGACAGTCCCAGCTGCAGCTCGATGAGTTCGAGCAGTCTTGCGGCATCGGACGGAGCGGCGATGAGCACGATCTTTAAATCCCCACTGGTCGGATCGAAGGCCGTGTTGAAGTGCAACGGTCTGGTTTCGGCGTCGCCGCCCAGGGCCGCAGCGCCGAGGAAGGTCGCCATGCGCTCGGCCGCTTCGGCAGCTAAGGCCGGAACCTCAACGATCACGGTCGCGCGGACGTTGTGAGGAGGCCGCGTGTGTCCGCTCGCCAGGCCGGCGAAAGCACCCAGCTTCGAACGGTCGATGCGATAAGCCTTGCCGATCCGCGTGGCCTGGAGGCGACCTTCGCGGATATAGCGGAGGACGGTTTTGGGATGCAGCTTCAGCTCCTCAGCGGCCTGTTCGACCGTCATAAGCATATTCGACATGGAAAGTGACTCCTCAAACGTCCTTTATATCCCTATATTAAGGAGCAATATGGAGCAATAGATGATATGAAAGAGTATGTATTTTCTGTGATTGTGAATGCGGGCGAGGCAATGAAGGCCCAGCTTCGCTGCGACCTACGCACCGCCATGAAGCGGGGCGACAAAGGCGAAACGGCGCTGCTCCGGCAGCTAATTGCCGCGCTCGACAACGCCGAAGCCGCGCCGCTCCGAGAAGAGCGCCTATCGGTCGACCGTCATACCTTTGGCGACGGATCGGCTGAAGGCGAGCGCCGGATTCTCACTCAAGGAGATGTGCATGCCCTTATGCTGGGCGAGATGAATGCGCGTGCGGAGGCCGCTGCCCAATTCGCACGATTGGGTGCAGAAGCACGTTCCACCGCGCTAAACGCTGAGATCAGGATTCTGCGCCGTTATATCCAACAATGACGTCGCCAGTTTCGGGATAACGACCGGCGCAGTGTTAGCAGCATTGGCCGCGCTCGCGATGCTAACGGTGCTCCTTGCGTCGTCACGTTGAAGCTGCCGACCCCGCCGATTTCCACGCTACCATCCGCTACTGCGCTACGAACCAATTTCAGAGCTTCCCACGTTCGACGACTGTCGATTTCAATCGCCATCAGCTTTGAAATATGAGGAGATTTGATATGGCGAGGGTTGCAGATACGCCGATCAGGCGAACCATCCGGCGACACCAATTGCGTGAAATGGTGCCCCTCGCTGACAGTACAATCTATGAGATGGAGCAGCGTGGCGAATTTCCTCGACGCTTCGCACTCAGCCCGCGATGCATCGTTTGGGATCTTGCAGAGGTCGAGGCCTGGTTGATGGCGCGTCGCGCGGCACCAATCCGCCGTGCTCTGCACCCAGACGTCACAAAACGAAAAACGCGGCCAGTCAAAGGGCGGGATCAAGCTCCATCAGAGGCATAGCCGGCGGCAAGAGCACGGGTGCATGCTTTCGCCCTTCCACCCAAGCGTCCACAGTATCCGACCATTGCTGCATCATGTGGCGACGCTGAACCTCGTACTCCGCCTTGTTGTAGACGCCGCGCGACGATCGGCCATCCTCGTGCGCCAAGCACTTCTCGATCCAGTCGCTATTGAAGCCCAACTCATTCAGCAGCGTCGACCCCGTGCGGCGCAGGTCATGAACGGTAAAAGGCTCCAGTGGCAGACCTTCCTTCTTGGCCTGCTCGACGACCGCATAGGTCACGCGATTGAACGTCGCCCGCGACATAGGCGCGTCAGCGTCGTACCTTGACGGCAGCAGATATCGTGAGTTGCCCGCGCAAGTCTTGAGCGCAATCATGATGTCGAGGGTCTGGCGCGAGAGATAAACGTTGTGCGCCTTCGATCGCTTCATCCGTTCCTTGGGGATCGTCCAGACCGCGTTCTCAAAATCCACCTCGTCCCAGACTGCGTCCTGCAGCTCGCTCTTACGCACCATCGTCAGCAGATACAGCTTCATCCCTAGCCGGATCGTCGGCAGAGTCGCGACGTTCTCGAGCTGCCTGAGCATGATCCGGATCTCAGCGGGAGATAGCGAGCGATCCTTCGGAGTGAACGTGGCGATCGACGCCGGTCCGACGTCATCGGCCGGGTTTGCGACCTTCTCGCCATGCAGGATCGCGAACCCGTAGATTTGCTTGAGGATGTCTCGCACATGGATCGCAGTCGCCGGCGCACCGCGATCGACGATCTTCCCGCAGTGCGCACGCAGGTCATCCGGAGTGATCTCCGTAAGGAGCCGGTTACGCCAAACCGGAAGCAGCTCCCTTTCGAAGATCGAGCGTCTCATGGCTCGAGTGCTGTCGGCCATCGGCGCACTCACGAGCCACTTCTCGCCGAACTCGCCGAAGCTCTTGGCCTCCTTGATCCGTCGCTTCTCGCGCTGTTTCTCGATCGCAGGTGACCGCCCTTCGCTGACGGCCCTCCTTGCGTCAATGCAGAGTTCGCGAGCGCGGGCCAGTGAGATCCCGTCGCGCCCGTACTTCCCGAGGTAGACGGTCTCACGCCGCCCGTGCAGGCGATAGTCGAGGCGAAACGATATCGCTCCCGAAGGCATGACGCGCACGTACATGCCGTCACGATCCGAAACCTTGTACATTTTACTCTGCGGCTTCAGGGCCTTGATCGCAGCATCCGTCAGCATTCGCGCCACCTCCAAAAGTACCGTCATGCGGTTTTGTGCGGGTCTTGGCGGAATTTCTGATGTTTTTTCAGCTACTTAAAGTGAAAAAAGTACCGTCAAGAACCTCATATGTCCTGACGGTACTTCCAATTTCGGAACCGATCAATATGGGCAAGGCCCGTCACACGGGCTGTCAAGCCCGATCTCTGCTCACCGATAGAAGCCGATAGGTGTAGGCAGAATTTTTATTCTTTATCAGTATGTTATGGCGAGCCGTGGCGTAGTTTTGGATACCGCCGGATGGGCAAAAATCATTCCCACTCGATCGTGCCCGGTGGCTTGGAGGTGTAATCGTAGGTCACCCGATTGATCCCGCGGACTTCGTTGACGATGCGCGTCGCGACCCGCGGCAGGAAATCGCCGGGAAACTGGAAGGCGACCGCTGTCATGCCGTCGGTCGAGGTGACTGCGCGCAGCGCCAGCACATAATCATAGGTGCGGTGATCCCCCATCACCCCGACCGTGCGCACCGGCAGCAGCACTGCGAACGCCTGCCAGATCGCGTCGTAGAGCCCGGCGTTGCGGATCTCCTCGAGATAGATCGCGTCGGCCTTGCGGAGGATGTCGCAGCGTTCCTTGGTGACTTCGCCTGGGATGCGGATGGCGAGGCCGGGCCCGGGGAACGGGTGGCGGCCGACGAAGATGTCGGGGAGGCCGAGCTCGCAGCCGAGTGCGCGGACCTCATCCTTGAACAGCTCCCGAAGGGGCTCGACGAGCTTCATGTTCATCCGCTCGGGAAGGCCACCGACATTATGGTGGCTCTTGATCGTCACCGATGGGCCGCCGGTGAAACTGACGCTCTCGATCACATCCGGGTAAAGCGTGCCCTGCGCGAGGAAATCGGCACCGCCGATCTTCTTCGCTTCCTCCTCGAACACCTCGATAAAGGTCTTGCCGATGAATTTCCGTTTGGCCTCGGGGTCCGTCACGCCCGCCAACCCGTTCAGGAACAACGTCTCGGCGTTCACATGGACGAGCGGGATATTGTAATGGCCGCGGAACAGGCTGACGACCTGATCGGCCTCGCCCGAGCGCATCAGTCCGTGATCGACGAAGACGCAGGTGAGCTGCTCGCCGATCGCCTCATGGATCAATACCGCGGCGACGGCGGAGTCCACGCCGCCCGAAAGCCCGCAGATCACTCGGCCCTTGCCGACCTGTTCGCGGATCTCCGCGATCTTGGCGGCACGGAACTCGGCCATCGTCCAGTCGCCCTGCAACCCGCATACGTGACGGACGAAATTGGCGAGCAGCTTGGCGCCGTCGGGGGTGTGGACCACTTCCATGTGGAACTGGGTGGCGTAATAGCGGCGGGCATCGTCGGCGACGACTGCAAAGGGCGAGCCGGGGCTGACCGCGACGGGTCGGAAGCCAGGGGCGAGCTCGGTGACCTTGTCGCCATGGCTCATCCACACCTGATGGCTCTCACCCTCGTGCCAGACGCCGTCGAACAGCACGCAGCTATCCTCGATCTCGATGAAGGCAAGCCCGAACTCACCCGAATCGCCGAGCTGCACCGTGCCGCCCAGCTGATGCATCATCACTTGCTGACCGTAGCAGATGCCGAGGATCGGCAGCCCCGAGTCGAAGATCTCCTGCGGCACGCGCGGGCTGCCCTCTTCGAGCACCGAGGCGGGCGAGCCGGAGAGGATGATCCCCTTGGGCTTCATCCGCTCGAAGGCCCCGGCGGCGGAAGTGAAAGGGGCGATCTCGCTATAGACCCCGGCCTCGCGCACACGGCGCGCGATCAACTGAGTCAGCTGGCTCCCGAAATCTACGATCAGGATTGAATCGGCATGATGTTCCATGCCCGACGCGCATAGCAGATGAAGGCGCGAGGGGAAGAGCCGTGCCGCAGAATCCGACTCAATCGATGCGTTCGTGCCAAAGGACGATCATTTGCTCGAATTCGACGGACTGCACTTCGTCCCTGGCATCCATTGCTACGCGGACCGCCTCATCCTGGCCGAGAGTGACCTTGTAGCAGGTTTGGGAGGGAATCGGCTCGCACCGCTCCACGCCGGTGACGGTCGCTTTCGCGGTATCAGCCACGATCTGCGCGCATGGCCTCTTTTCATAGGCCGCCAGGAATCTGCATTTGGGCTGGACCTTCCCGTCGGCGGAGGCGCGGACGGCGCGACGCATCGCATGATAGCCGTCGGTTGCAATCTGATCGTCCGGCGCGCTGAAGAAATCCTGCTTGCTCCGATCGAGCCCAGCGCATTCCGGGTCCCAAGGCGACCGTTCATAATCGGCGATATCCTCATGCCAGCCCTTCGGCGGCTTGCGGAAATGATAGAAGGCGATCGCATCCAGCCCATAAGCGCGGACCGGGGTTCGCGCGGTGCGCGGGCCATCCTCGACCGGCGCGAAGCGCAATGTCACCGAATCGATACGGCATAGCCCCGGCACCTGAGCGGCATAGGAACGGCTGGTCAGCCAGCTATCGTCGAGCGGGCGTCGCGGCGCCGGCCTGCTCTTTCGACGCCGTTCGTCGATGGGCTCGAAGATGCTCCACAGTTGATCCCTGAGCTGGCGTTCGCTCGTCCGCTGGTCCTGGCTGCGCAGCTGAGCCTTGGTGACGGTCTGCTGCGCCCATGCCTGAAACGGCAAGAGAAGCAGCAGCAGTGCGATGCGTAATCCCATGTCTCTCCCCCCCTTCACGAGGCTAGCGGCGACAGTGCATCGCCTCCAGTCCCTTGCTGCGGCTAGCGCCCCGGCGGCGCGAGCGCGTCGACGATTCGCCCGGCAGCTTCGGAAAGCTTGCCCTGCGCGGTGGGCGTCGAGCGATTGGCGAGCAGGACGATGGCGAGTTTGCGTTCGGGATAGAGCTGGATCACGCTGGAGAAGCCGAAGGTGCCGCCCGAGGTGCGCAGCTGGCGTCCGCCGGCGGGGAGCTCGCTGACGATCCAGTTGAGCGCGACCCACGTCTTCTTGTCGAGCGTGAACCAGGTCCCCTTGTGGTTCAGCGCGACCGCTGGATCCTTCTCGTTCAGCTGGAGCGCGGCGTAGCGGAGCATGTCGTTGGTCGAATAGCGCCAACCGAACTTCTCGCGAGGCAGGACCGCGGCCTCGTTGCCCTCGGCATCATAGCCGGTCGCGGCGGCGCTGCCGGTGAAGCCCAGCGGCCGTTCGATCTCGCGGAGCAGCAACGCATTATACGGCTCGCCATAGATGCGCTCGAGTACGTAGATCAGCAGCTGCGCGGCCACATTCGAATGCGCGACGTCCTCGCCGGGGCGTTTGCCGGGTGAGACTTTCCGGAGATCGGCCATGAAATCGGCCTTGCCGTAAGCGGCGAGCGCCTTGGCCATGCGGTAACGGCCGGGATCTTCGCCGAGGCCCGACAGATCGGGAAGATTGTCGGGCAGCGCCGAGGTCATGTTGGCGAGGTGGAGCAACCGTATCGGCTGGCCTTCGAACTGGAGCATCGGCCAGTCGCCGTCGAGATATTTGCGGACATCGTCGTCGAGGCTGGCCTTGCCGGCGATCACCGCGCGGGCGAGCAACAGGCTGGTGATCGTCTTGGAGATCGACCCGATCTCATAGAGGGTATCGGCGGTGGGCGCCGGGCCGCCCTTTGCGATCGAACCGAAATGCCAGCTGGTGGACTTGCCGTCGCGGACGATCCCGATCGACAGGCCGACGCCTTTCTCGGCGGCGAGATAGTCGGTGCCGGCGGTGCGGGCGACTTCATCAACCGTTGCCTGCTGGGCGAAAGCCGGCGTCGCCAGCAGGCACATGGCCATCATCGAGCGCATCAGCATCGCCGCTCCTCCCCTTTTGCCAGAGGCTGCGCCTCCTACGCTGTCGCTTCGATGAATGCCCCCCGCCGCGCGTCAGCGCGGCAAGGGAAACTTTCCGGCCAGCGACGCCTGGACATCGCGCACCTTGACGATCCGCCAGCGCTCCGTCTCGAGCTCAGCCGGCAGTGCGGCGGTATCGACCGGGCGCAGCAGCAGCCGCAGCTCGTATCCCGAGGGCGTCGCGGCGCCGCTGCTGTAGATGCCGACCATGTACATGGTGCGCTGGATCAGCTGTCCCGCCTCGACGATGAAGCCGTCCTTGCCCAATGACGCGACGTGATTGGCGGCGGCGAGAAATGCGGCTTCCTCGACCAGCGATTCACTGCCGACCGCGCTGCCGAAGCGGACATTGACCAGCGCCGGGTCCTCCGCCTTGCGCACCGCCCAGCCATTGAGATCGCTGCGCAGGATATTACCGCCCTCGGGCTGCATCCGCGGCACCATCGCGGTGGTTTCCGGACGCGGCAATTGCGCGATCAGGGCATTGAAATTCAACGCCACCATCTTGCGCCGCGCATCGTCCTGCTGGGTCTGAAGCAGGCCGATCATTTCGTTCACTGCGCTCGCCTCGCGCAGATCGGCGGGCTTCAGCTGGCGGAAGAAGTCGGCGGCGACCATCAGCGCCTCGCCCTTGGGGCGATCCCGATACTCGATCAGCTGCTTCAAGGTCATCGTGCCAGCTTCGCGACGAAGCGCAATCGCCTGGCCCCAGCCCTGAAGCGACGCCTTGGCCTCGGCGCCCGCACCGTTGCGGAGCGCATATTCGCGCATCGCGTTCTTGCCGGGCGGACGGCCCCTCGCATCCGGCTCGGGCGGCTGGGTCGCGGCCTCGATCTCGTCGAGCCCGCGCTTATAGGCGCGCGCCGATGCTTCGAGCTGCTCCGTCGCCGCCAGTGCATAGGCAGTGGCGCCGGCGAGCGAGGCGCGCTCGCGGATCAGATCGTATTTGCGGTTGTCACCGCCGGCCACCGACCATCCGCCGCGCGTACGCGGGATATCGAAGCTGACTTCGTTGGCGAACTTGCTGGCCGCTTCGAAATCGCCGCGCGCCATCGCGAACCAGAACAGGGTGTAGAGCTGGCGTGGCTCAAGCACCGCCTGCTCGCGCAGCAAGGCCTCATGCGTCTGGAAGTCGGGCTCGAAGAAAACGCGGATATTGGTGGTGAGCAGGCGCAGGCTGGTGGACCAAGGCCGTGCATCGGTCACCGCCTTGAGCGCGGCGTGCGCATCCTCTTTCCGGTCGAGCTTGTAATACGCCATCGCCCGCAGCGCCATGTTGGCGAGCTTGATCGACTTGTCGAACTGGGCATCGCCCCGCGTCGCCCCCGCCGCATCGGACTGATCAAGCGCGGCGAGCGCTTCGGTGTAGAGCTTGGCCGAGATCTGGTGCAGCGCCTTGGACTGCAACAAATGCGCGCGGCGCAGCCAGAAGGCGTCGACGAGCATCGGATCGGCCAGCGCCGAATCGCAGGCGGTGATGCCGCCCGCGCCGACCGCGACCGTCCCCTTGCGGAAATCGGCGGTCGCAGTGGCGAGCCCCCACAGCCACGTGCCTTTGGTGATCCCATCGGACTTCTTGCCCGGCGCCGAATAGCCGTCGCACGCGGCGAAATCCGCCGGCGCCGCTTGCGCCACAAGCGGCATCGACATCAGCGACAGCGTCGCCAACCCCCTGATCAATTGCATATTTCCCCTTACCCCCAAGGCGCCGAGCGCCACCCCGGGAGCGATGCTATCGCGCATGCGGCGAAAGGAAAAGATACTCGTACGGATCCCTTCCGCGACTGGGCGTCAGCCGCGCTTCACCGCCAGCCCGGTCCATTCGGCGGCGAAGGCCCAGATGTCGGCGGCTTCCTCGATGATCTTGTCGGTGGGCTTGCCCGAGCCGTGCCCGGCGCGGGTTTCGATGCGGGCGAGATGGGGCCTGACGCCGATGTCCGCCGCCTGCAGCGCGGCGGTATATTTGAAGCTGTGACCGGGGACGACACGGTCGTCGGTGTCGGCGGTGGTGACGAGGATTGCCGGGTAATTGCCGCTGCCTCTGACGTTGTGATAGGGCGAATAGGCGAAAAGGCGGTGGAAATCGGCTTCTTCCGAGGGGCGGCCATAATCGTCGACCCAATAGCGGCCCGCGGTCCAGCGATCGAAGCGGAGCATGTCCATCACACCCACTGCGGGGAGCGCCGCGGCGAACAGGTCGGGACGCTGGTTGACCACCGCGCCGACCAGAAGCCCGCCGTTCGACCCGCCTTGGATGGCGAGCTGGCCCGCACCGGTGATCCCCTGCGCGATCAGATATTCACCCGCGGCGATGAAGTCGTCGAAGCTGTTCTGCTTGTTGGCAAGGCGGCCGCCATCATGCCACGCCTTGCCATATTCGCCGCCGCCGCGGATATTGGCGATCGCGACCACCCCGCCCTGCTCCATCCACGCGATGCGCGACGAGGAGAAGCTGGGGGTGAGCGGGATATTGAACCCGCCATAGGCATAAAGGAGCGTCGGCGCCGGGCCGGTCAGGCCCTTTTGACGGACGACGAACATGGGCACCCGCGTGCCGTCCTTCGACGCGTAGAAACGCTGCTCGACATGATAATCGGCGGGATCGAACAGCAATTTCGGCGCGGCCCAGGGCGTGCTCTCGCCCGTGGCGATGTTGAGCCGGTAGATCGTCGTCGGATCGTTGAAGCTGGTGAAGGCGTAGAAGGTCTCGGGATCGTCCTGCTCGCCGCCGAAACCGGAAGCGGTGCCGATGCCGGGGAGCGCCACCGGCTCGAGCTGCGTGCCGTCGAGCGCGTAGCGGCGGATCTCAGTGCGGGCATCGACGAGGTAGCTCGCGACGAGGACATGGCCGACGATCGCGGCACCCTCCAGAGTGGCCTTGTCCTCGGGGACCAGCGCGTGCGCCACGGGATGCTCGCTGGCGCCGATATCCATCGTGACGATGCGCATGCGCGGGGCGTGGCTGTTGGTGGTCCAGTAGAAGCGCGTGCCGATATTGCCGGCTAGCGACCAGTGATGATTGAGCCCGTGGACGATCGTGCGGGTCGGCCAGGCGGGATCATTCAGATCGGCGAGGGTGATCTGGTAACGGTCGTCAGTGCCTTCGCTGGTGGTGATCACCAGCCAATGCCCGTCGTCGGTGATCTGGGCGTAATGGCTGTGCGCGGGCGCGGCGGGGGTCTCATAGACCAGCCGATCAGCCGATTGCGGCGTGCCGAGGCGGTGGAAATAGATCTTGTGGTTCTCGTTGAGCGCCTGGAATTTCTCCTCCTCGGCGACCTCCGGATAGCGCGAATAGAAGAAGCCGCTGCCGTCCTTGGCCCAGGCGGCGGCGAGGGTGAACTTCATCCCGTGGATCACGTCGCCGGTCTCCTTGCCGGTCGCGACGTCGAGCACGCGCGCGACCCGCCAGTCGGTGCCGCCGTCCTGCACGGCGTAGAGGAGGTGCTCGCCATTGTCCGAGGGCGCCCACTCGGAGAGCGCAGTGGCGCCGTCGTCTGACCAGCCGTTCGGATCGATCAGCACGCGGCCTTCGCCGTTCAGGCTCTCGCGGACGAACAGCACCGCCTGATTCTGCAGGCCCGTATTGTGCATGTAGAAATAGCGGCTGCCCTTCTTCTGCGGCAGGCCGAAGCGCTCATAGTCGAAGAGCTGGCGGATGCGCGTGCGGAACCAGTCGCGGCCAGGGAGCGTGGCGAGGTAGGCGTCGGTGACCTTGTTTTGCGCGGCGACCCAGTCCGCCACCTCGGAATCATTGCGGACGTCGTTCTCGAGCCAGCGATACGGATCGGCAACCGCCACGCCGAACTGCTCTTCCACTACTTCTTCGCGGCGGGTTTCGGGATAGGCGATCGGATCGGTCACAATGCGCTCCAGAACGAGAAAAGGCCGGTGCCTGATGGCCCGGCCTTTCCTGTAATTCAACCGCGACGGCGCCGATCAGGCGGCTTCGTCGAAGTCCTCGTCGATCAGCACCGGGCCCGAATCCTGACCCTTGGCCGAGACGTCGCGATCGACGAACTCGATGATCGCCATCGGCGAAGCATCCGAAGCGCGGATGCCGGCCTTGATCACGCGAGTGTAGCCGCCGTTGCGGTCGGCATAGCGCGCGGCGAGCACGTCGAACAGCTTGGTCAGCTGAGCGTCGTCGAGCAGGCGAGCGTGCGCGAGACGACGGTTCGAAAGGCCGCCCTTCTTGGCGAGCGTGATCAGCTTCTCCACGTACGGGCGAAGCTCCTTCGCCTTGGCGACGGTGGTGGTGATCTGCTCGTGCTTGATCAGCGCGGCGCTCATGTTGCGGAACAGGGCGATGCGGTGAGCCGAGGTCCGCTGAAGCTTACGGCCGCCTACGCGATGGCGCATATGTCATTCCTTCGTTCGTTAAGGGGCCGTATGAGGTACCCCAGACCAGGCAGCGATAAGGGCCGCTGCCCAAAACCCTTTGCGAATTTCGCGAAGGCGCGCCCAAAGCGGATTCGGCACCGAAAGTCAAGGTTTCGATGGCGGCCCGCCTTACGGAAAGTTTGGGGCGGGAACCGGTCCCGCCCCTTCCCGACGTCAGAAGTTCACCCCGACCCGCACCCCGCCATAGCGGCGGAAATCGCGCGGCAGCAATGCCTGGGTGGCGATCCGATTGCCGTAATTGCCTGCCGAATTCACCAGCGACTGGAAATACTGCTTGTCGAACAGGTTGTTGACGAAGGCCGTCACTTCCCAACGGCGCGCGTGCTCGCGCACGCCCAGACCCAGGTTGAACACGCTGAACCCCGGCTGGAAGGCCTGCGGATCGCGGGCGACGTAATAGAGGCTCGACTGATACTGCCAGCTCGCCTGCGCGACGCCCTTGAGCTTCTCGCCCAGCGACGGCGCATATTCCACGCCCGCCGAGGTCTTCCACTTCGGCGACTGTACGGCCCGCGTGCCCGTCAAATTCTGGCTGGCCGGCGAACCGGGGACCGAAATGCAGCCCTGCGCCGCGGTCTGCAGCACATAGCATTGGGCGACCGGGAACGACGTGTAGGTCGCGTCGAGATAGGTCGCCGCACCGTTGAAGCTCAGGTCATGCGTGACCCGGGCGCCCAGCTCGAATTCGAGGCCCTTGGTGTTGAGCCCGCCGACATTGGTGAGGCGGAAGTTGGACGTGCCGTTGATCGTCTCGATCGATTGCGCCTGCAGATCGGTATAGTCGGTGTCGAAATAGGTGACGTTGAACGTCGCGCGCCGATCGAAGAACTGCGTGCGCACGCCGAATTCCTTGTCGCGCGACGTTTCGGGCCGGATCGGACCGGCCGCCGCACGCGCGGCGTTGAAGCCGGTGGTCAGATCAAAGGTCTGGCCCTTGTAGCCGGTCGTATAGCTGCCGAAGAGCATGATGTCGGGCGTCGCCTGATAGCTGAGGCCGAGGCGATAGGTGGCGGTGCTGTCGCTCGCGTCGCCGGCGAAGTTGGTCGCGGCGATCTTGTCATGGAAGGTATATTTGATCGCTTCGTTCTGGACGCGACCACCCACCGTCGCGGTCAGATGCGGCAAGAATTCCCAGTCGATCTGGGCGAAACCGGCAATCTGGCGCGAGCCCGAGGTGGCTTCCCAATTGGCGAGCGAGAAGACGGGGCCGCGCTGGAACGGGCGCTCGAAACTGACATTCGCGTAATAGAGGCCGATGGCATAGCGGAATGCCTCGTCACCCGGCGAGAGCAGGCGAAGCTCCTGGGTGAACAGCCGCGACTTGAACGCGCCGACGTTGACATTGCTGCCGAACGGGCCCGGCGCCGCCGTATCGTCGTTATCCATATAGTCGTCGAGGCGGTAGCGATCGTACGAGGTCAGCGACAGGATGTTCAACTTGCCGATATTGGCCTCGCTGCGCAGCAGCGTGCCCCAACCCCAATATTTGGTGCGCGACGGCGCGTTGTTGGCGATGTCCTGATTGTCCTCGTCGATCGTCACGCCGGGGAAGGCCACTGCCGGCGTCAGGCCCGCCTGGTTACGCAGCAGCGCACCGGGCGCCATGCGGATGAACGGGCGGCCGACGGTGGTGTTGCCGTTCAGATAATTGCCCGACAGCGTGAAGGTGACGTCCGGCGTCGCCCGCCAGCGGAGCTTGGCGCGAGTGTTGAGCGTCTCGCGGCCATTGGCCTTCTTGCCGTCGACCAGGTTGCGGGCATTGCCGCCCCAATTGTTGTAGCCGGCCGAGAACACATAGCCGAGCGTTTCGCTGATCGGCCCGGTGATGCTGAAATTGCCGCCGAATTCGCTGTCGGTGGACGCCAGCGTGTTGGCGCGCACGTGCAGCGTGTCGGTCGGCTGGATCGTCATGATCTTGATCAGGCCGGCCGAGGCCGCCTTGCCGTACAAGGTGCTCTGCGGGCCGCGCAGCACTTCGATCTGCGCCACGTCGGGAAGGTCAGCGAAGGCGCGCGCCTGGAAGGGGACCGCCGCACCGTCGACCGTCACCGCGACGCTCGGCTCGACGCCGATGCCGAATGCGAAGGTGCCTACGCCGCGCAGCGACACGTTGGCATTCACGGGATGCTCGGCCGCACGGATCGTCAGCGACGGCGCGACCTTGCCGAGATCCTGGAAATGGCGGACGCCCTGCGCCTCGAGCTGTGCCGGCGTAACCACCTGCACCGCGAGCGGGACGTTCTGGAGGTTCTCGAACCTTTTCTGTGCGGTCGTCGTGACGACGATCTCGTCATCCTTCCCACCGATCACGTCGGCCGTGACCACTTCAGTCGCTGCGACGGCATTCACGTCGCTGGTCTGCGCATGGCTCTGTGCACTGGCCATGAGCGACACGACGAGCGCGCCAAAGCAAACCGATGTATTCAAACGCTTCATTAAACTTCCCCATTGCCCGTGATTTTGGCTCACCAAATTTATAGGCGGCTTGCCGGAGGGCCGGTCTTGGACCGGTGGAAAAGTTTTATGGATCAGACGTATTCGCCAGGGCGTGTTGCCAAAGGGCAACCCGCGCAACTTGCGTTTTTCCGCCGCGTGCGCCTGTGCCCGTTCGCCCTGAGCGTCAAAAGGGCGGTCGCGAGCCGGCCGTTTCGTGCCAGTAACGAAAAGGGCCCCGCATTGCTGCGGAGCCCCTTTGTGCTTCTGGCCCGACGCAGCAAAGCCGCGTCGTCGGTCGGGCCGTTGGCCCGCCGGCCGGGCTTCGCTGTCTCCGGGTTAGCGGCGCTAACCCGGTGCAGCTCAGCCCATGATTTCCTGCTCGAGCTTCTTGGCCATCTCTTCGATGTTCTCGGGCGGCCAGCCGGGGATTTCCATGCCCAGGCGGAGACCCATGCTCGAAAGGACTTCCTTGATCTCGTTGAGCGACTTGCGGCCGAAGTTCGGCGTGCGCAGCATCTCGGCTTCGGTCTTCTGGACCAGATCGCCGATATAGATGATGTTGTCGTTCTTGAGGCAATTGGCCGAACGCACCGACAGTTCGAGCTCGTCGACCTTCTTGAGAAGGTAACGGTTGATCTGCGCGGTA
>Ga0209257_1000492_pt1 | contig 71085 bp, 69 predicted proteins | sample AraplaCvi_mCL_r2_FD_184277 | JGI IMG/M metagenome (GOLD analysis project Ga0209257, IMG submission 184277) | Arabidopsis root microbial communities from North Carolina, USA - plate scrape MF_Cvi_mCL_r2 (SPAdes) (version 2) | ecosystem: Host-associated > Plants > Roots > Endosphere | place: USA...
CTGGAAGTCCACCAGCTCCAGCGGCAGCCCCATGCGCTCGGCCTCGGACATCGGCACCGGCACCTACACCGTCATGGCGATGATCGCCGCCGAGCGCATGGGGCTGCCGCTGGAGCTGGTGGACTTCCAGCTTGGCGATTCCAACTATCCGGTGGCCCCGATCGAAGGCGGTTCCTCGCACGTGGCCACGGTGGGCTCGGCGGTGGACGGGGCCTGCGAGAAGCTGCAGAAGCGTCTGCTGCACCTGGCCCGCAGGCAGCCAGGCAGCGGCTTTTCCAAGGCGAGGATGGCCGATGTGCTGTTCCAGGACGGCGCGCTGGTGCTGAAGTCCGAGCCTTCGGTGCGGCTGCCGTATGCGGAGCTGCTGCAGGCACTTCCGGAAGGCGAGCTCAGCACCCGCTACCTGCTGGTGCCCAACACGCTGCGCCAGCGCAAATATGTGCGCGCCACCCATGGCGCGGTGTTCTGCGAGGTCAGGGTCGATGAAACGCTGGGGATCGTGCGCGTCACCCGCGTGGTCAGCGCCATCGACGCCGGCCGTATCCTCAACCCGCGCACGGCACGCGGCCAGGTCATCGGCGGCATCGTCTGGGGGATCAGCCAGGCCCTGCACGAGGAAACCTTCTGCGACCACACCATCGGTCGCTTCATCAACCACGACCTGGCCGAATACCACGTGGCCGCCAACGCCGACATCCACGAGATCCAGGTCGACTTCGTTGAGGCCCACGATGACATCGTCAGCCGGATCGGCGCCAAGGGCGTGGGCGAGATCGGCCTTGTGGGGGTGGCGGCCGCCATCAGCAATGCCATCTATCACGCCACCGGCAAGCGCCTGCGCGATACCCCGATGACACCGGACAAGGTCATGGCCTAGCGGCCGGGCCGCCCGTGGCGCGGCTGGGATGCCGCGCCGCTCAGCGGTGCGTGCATTGCGGCGACAACGCGCGGGCGCTCGCATTGCTGCGCCGATCCGTTGGCGCTTCAGGCCTGCCTGACACGCGCCATGGCACCAGCGCCGCAGGGCTCAGCCGTTGACCGAAGCTTCCAGGGCCGCCTTCAGCTCGGACAGGTGGAAGGGTTTCTGCACGATCTGCCGCGTCCGGTACTGCGCCGGCACGCCGGCCTGGCCGTAGCCGGTCACGAACAGGAACGGCATCCCCTGGGTTTCCAGCGCCTGGGCGATCGGCTCGGAGGATTGGCCGGAGAGATTCATGTCCAGCATCGCCACATCGAATTGCTGGGTGCTCAGCGCCGCCAGCCCGGCCTCCAGGCTGGCCATGGTGCCCACGACCTGGTAGCCCAGGATCTCCAGGCATTCCTCCAGCATCATCGCCACCAGGAACTCATCCTCCACGATCAGCACACGGGTCATGGTCACGCGGCCATCTGCGAGTCTTCGATGGGGATGCGCGCGCGGTAGCGCACTCCTTCGGGCTGGAAATCCAGCGCCGTGGCGCCGCCCAGGTCGTGGCTGAGCCCCTGCTCGAGCAGGCGTGCGCCGAAGCCCTTGACGATGTCTTGACTGGGCGAAGGACCATCACGCTCCTGCCACTCCAGCTGCAGCGCCCTGCCCGCCTCGTCGATATCGCTGGGCTGCCAGGCGATCCGCACCTTGCCTTCGGGCACCGACAGCGCGCCGTACTTGACGGCATTGGTGCACAGCTCATGCAGCGCCATCGACAGCGCCACGGCCTTGTGCGGTGGCAGGCGGTGGCTGACGCCGCTGATCTGGAAACGCCCCTCCGCTGTGGCATAGGGCGCAACCGCGGCAGAGACCAGCTCGACCAGGTCGGCGCTGTGCCAGCCTTCGCGGGTGAGCACGTTGTGGGTGATGGACAAGGCCATGATGCGCGCGTCGATCTTCTCCTGCGCCTCGCGCATGCCGCTGGAACTGCGCATGGACTGACGGATCAGCGTCTGGATCATCACCAGTGAGTTCTTCACGCGATGATTGAGCTCGTTGACCATGAGCTGCATGCGCTGTTCCTGCTGCGTCCGCTCGGTCACATCGCGCGTGCTGCCGGCGATCGCCTCGACCTCGCCATCGACCCCGATGACCGGGGTGAAGATGTAGTCGTAGATACGCACGCCCTTCTCGGCATGTAGAAACGGCACGTCGCCGCGGATGGGCTGGCGCGTGGCGATGACTCGCTCGATCTCCTCATCGTGCATCGCCGCGTGCCACGGCTCGTAGCCGATCTCCAGGCAGGTCTTGCCCTGTGCCTGCTCCCAGGTCATGCCCCACATGTCCAGCAGCGCACGGTTGGCATAGATGAAGCGATGCTGCAGGTCGAAGACGTACAGCAGGTCCGGGGTTGTCCCGAGCAAGGCTTCGTAGGCGCGCCAGGTCGCGTCAGGACTGGCCAGGGCAGGAAACTCGGAAGACATGGGGATCGCGTGGGGAGTGCGCGGCAACGCTAACACCGACGACGGTGAAAGGGAGGTCAAGCCGCGCTCAGGCCTGGTACAGCGCCACCCATCGGGACCACGCGACCTGCGACGGACGTGTGCGGCCCGTTCGGTCGGCCGATGCGAAGCACTCGGCAGCCGGGCCGAGTGTGCTCGGCCCGCCTCGTGCCGGTGCCTGGGCGCAGGCGCGCAGTTGACCGATTGCGTGAACTTGTTGCCTGCCAGCACGCAGGCCCGGGTCGCGTCCGCGACGTGTCCTGCACAACCGTCCACGGAAGCTCCGAGCCGACATCAGCATCGATCTGGAGACCGGACATGCCCAACGACTTTGCGGTGGATGCCAAGGCGCCCGAGCGCGCCAGGCTGGAAGCAGACCTTGCGCGCTTCCTTGCCAACAAGGGCAAGGTGGAAGTTCTCGGCAACACTCCCTTCCGCAAACCCGAGTTGCTCAGCGTCAAGGACGCCGCGCTGGCCTCGGCCAGCCGGCACTTCTCGAGGAAGGGCGCGACCTGAGCGTTGGAACCTTCTCGGCACGCGCCTGAGCCTCTGAGCCCATGCGACGCTTGGCCCCAGGCACCGGCGCTGCTTGCCGCTCTGTCGCCACGCCTGCGCGAGAGACACATGCACCCACCGCGCCTGGACATCGCCCGGATGATGCGACCCGAGCGTGTGGCCTCGGAGTGCCGGGTCCGGCGATAGGCTTGCGCGCAATTCAAACGACGACGCACGGCCCATCACTGGCGAGCAATCTTTGCGCGCAGCCCCGACACGGTCACGGTGACCTGGTCCACCCGCCAGCTCACCTCGCGGCACGCCGACACGACGCGCTCGACCTGCTCGAGGGTCAGGCAATCGTCCGCCGTGGAAACGAACACCACGCCGGATAGCCGGTTTCCCTCCTCATGGAAACGCAGCTGCGCCTCGGCGACGAAATCCAGCGCCAGGACCGCACGATGGAGCTGCGCGACCAGCGGGTCGTCCGAGGATCCATCGACCACCTGCGGATACGCGTCGTGCATGTCGCGCACCGCCGAGCGCAGGTTGGTCACCCCATCCTTGAGAATGCTGCAGGCGATGAACAGCGCCGCGGCCGAGTCGGCCCACCACAGGCCGAAGCCGATGCCGACGATGCCCAGCACGCCGGCCAGCGCGGTCATCCAGTCGGCCTTGTTGGTATCGGCGTCCGCGTGCAGGGTCTTCAGCGCGATCCTGGGCGCGATCTTCAGCTTCATCCGCCCCAGCACGACCGGGGGGATCACCGAGATCAACAGCCCGCCGATCATCAGCCAGCCCTGCCACACCGCCCGGTCGCCGATGGCCACGGTGGTGATCACCGGATGGCTGGCGGTGATGAGGGTATGGACCGCGTCGATGACCACGGCCAGTCCCACCCCGGTCAACGCCACGGCGGCAATGAAGAAGGTGATGTCGAAGGCGCGCGTGTGACCGTTGAGATACTCCTGGTCCACCGGCCTGCGCTGGAAGCGCGCGGCGACCAGGAACGCGGCGGGCGCAAGCAGGCTCAGCACGTCTTCCACCAGCGCGGTCTGCATCGCCTTGGACCCGCCCATCACCACGTACATCATGATCGAGGTGGCGGCAATCAGGATCAGCGTGGCCCACTCCAGGCGGCAGGCCTTGCGCAGCAGTTCGCGCTGCTCAGCAGGCAGCCCGCGCGTCCTGCGCGGACGAATCCTCGGGTAGACGCTGCTCATTGCAGTTGTCCGCGGCGCTGCCGGTCCAGCAGGAACTGGTCGACCTGCAGCTGCCAGGCGTTCTCGCCGGGCGGCAGGGCCAGCTGCCTGCGCTGCAATCCAAGCTCGCTGCGCATCAGATACTCGCGCGACCAGCTCACCTCCGGCTGCCAGGGCGAATCCTGGTGGTGTCCACCGACGACCGCGGCAAGCTGGAACTGCTGCAGCTGGGTCATCAGCGCGTCGTGCGCGCCATAGACCCACTCCACCTTCGCGCCCTGCTCCCCGGCCAACTGCTCGACCAGTGCGACCTCGGCCCCGGAGGGCGCGCCCCGCGCCTGCACCAGCGGCGGGTCATGACTGATGCCCACGCGCATGGGCCCCCGCTGGACGCGGTCCAGCGTGTGCTCGGCATCGCGCGGATAGCCGCCATCGCAGGCGGTGATGCACAAGGCCAGGCCCAGGCCAGTCAGCAGGCAGCGGGCACGCCCGCGCACGTACCGCAGCGATGCCTCGAAAAGCGCGTTGTCCATGGGGTTGCGGTTCGTCCTGGCGAGCCTGACCGGTTCGATCCGCCGCAGGTGTAGCCCGCCGAATGTCATCACCGCGACAAGAACGCAGGCCCAGGCCGGCGCGCTGTCGTCACCTGGCCGGCCGCGCAGCCTCACGTCGAGGCGTCAAGTCCCGAGACACGCCGGCGGGTCGGCGTGCTGGTCCGACCCGCAACGCATAGCGGCCTGAACCGGCCTTGGCCTTGCCGTCGCAGGCTCCACGCCAGGCGCCTGTGGTCACCGCAATCGCATCGCCCGCGCGTAACCCTAATGCACGCTGACGCTGGGATCGAACTGCGGATTGGTCACCCCACCCAGCGCGACCCAGCGGGCGTTGACGGCTTCCAGCGTGCGATGCGAGCCGATGCCACCGGCCTGGGTCCGGGTGACGTCCTCGGCGCGGCTGGCGGCCAGCGCCAGGGTCTGCGTCATCAGCTCGCGCGCGTCCTTGGCCACCAGCTCGAACATGTTCTCGCCCGTGGCATCCATGTGGACGACCAGAAAGCCGCGTCGGTCGGCGCTCCAACGGTCCACGACGGACCAGTCCAGGGACGCGCTGCTGGTGCGCACATAGCGCAGGAAGCTGTCGGTGGCGCGGTGGGGCGCGAAGACCAGCAGCGTGCCGCATTCGCTGACATCGCGGCGATGTTTCTTTCGATTACGCATGGGGAAAACCGGAGGATTTGCGGGTTGCGATTTTCCCAACAGGCCGTCTCAGCCTATGAGACGGATGCGCTGTGCCCATGCAACTGAACAGGCAAGCCCGCGTTGTGTTTCGTTGCACAGCCCGGGGCGCTCGGCGCGCCGGAGCGGCGGGCACTCTCCAGATCGAACTCGAGCCATCATGGACAGGCTGCAAAATTTGCGCGTGCACGCTGTGCCGGCCAGGGCCATGCCGCGTTCTCGAACGGTGATGTCCATGTGCGCTGCTGTAGTGTTCGAGGCACACCCGGAACGACCTGAAAGATGCCAAGACGACTCGAAGTGCGGAACTCCGCCATCCATGGACGTGGCGTGTTCGCCCTCCAGCCGATCGCCGCGCAGCGCTACATCGCCCGCTATGGCGGCGTGCTGCGCACCCATGAGGAGGCCGAGCTGACGGACCTGCACGGAATCGACTCGGGCCACACCTTTCTCTTCAGCCTCAATGATCGGTATCTGCTGGACGCCACCCGTTCCCGCTGTTCGGCCAAGTGGTTCAACCACAGCTGCAAGCCCAACTGCGAAAGCGTGCTGATCGAGCACCGAGGTCGAAACCGTCGCCTGGACCGCATCGCGTTCAGGACCATCGCCGATATCCAGGTTGGCGACGAACTCACACTGGACTATGGGATCCAGCTGCCGCAAAAGCCGACCGCCCGCCTGAAGGCCATCTGGCGCTGCCTGTGCGGCCACAGCACCTGCAAGGGCACGATGCTGTCGTGCCCGGACAAGTGAGAGGCGAGGCGAACACCTTCTTCGCTACGATCGAGCTACGCGCGCCTTGCCGCTAAGGAGTGGCGTGCCGGACCTGCATCCTTAAAACCGCATCTTTGCAACTGCATTGTGGGAGCGGCTTCAGCCGCGAAGAAGCTTTCCCAGGAAGGCCTCTTCGCGGCTGAAGCCGCTCCCACACTGTGTCTTCTTGCCACTGGCGACTTAAGGCACCCCCGGCGACGCGCCTTCCGCCCCACCGCATCAATGCGACCGGTTGGATCACTGGCATGATCGCGCGCCGCGCTGCTTCGCCTCTGGCGCAAGCGCGGCGAACCAATCGGCATAACAGGTATTGCGCGCCAGCTTGCGCGTCAGGTCGGGCGCACCGTCATCCCACCACACCGGTCCACGCTCACCCAGTGCCACCTTCGCCGCGTCCACGCGGGCCCGCGCCTGTGCTTCCATCGCGCGATCGCCCTGCGCCAGGGCCGTCTTCACTGCCCTGCGCGCGTCCATCAGAGCGTTGACGTGACGCTGCCTGACCTCATCGGCGAGCGCAGGGTTGCTCGCCCGCCACAGGCGCCCGCGCACCACCAGATAGCGCCCGTCGGGCGTCATCATATGCGGCAGGCAGGATCGATCACCATGGATCAGCCAAAGACCTTGAGCGCCAGCCGGGCCACGCATTCGCCCTGGTGGCGGGCGCCGCCGAGATCGATCTCCGAAGGCTGCCGCGCGCCGTCGCTTCCGGCGATCGTGCTGGCGCCGTAGGGTGTCCCACCCGCTACCTCGTCGATCTCGGTCAGCGGCTTGTAGCTGTAGGGAAGACCGACGATGACCAGGCCCAGGTGCAGAAGATTGGTGATCAACGACAAGGCCGTGGTTTCCTGGCCGCCGTGCTGGCTGGCGGTGGAAGTAAAGGCCGCGCCGATCTTTCCGTTCAACGCGCCTCGCTGCCAAAGCCCGCCGGTCTGGTCGAGGAAGCTCGCCATCTGCGCGCTGAGCCGGCCATAGCGCGTGCCCGTTCCCAGCGCGATGGCGTCGTAGCCTTCCAGCTCATCCACGGTCGCGATGGGCGCATCCTGGTCGAGCTTGAAGTTCGACTTGCGAGCCACCTCCTCCGGCACCGTCTCGGGCACCCGCTTGACCACCGCCTCGGCGCCTGCCGCGCGCACGCCTTCGGCGAACGCCTTGGCCATGGCTTCCACGTGCCCGTAGGACGAGTAGTAGAGCACCAGTACCTTCGCCATCTGTCTTTCCTCATCGGGGATTTCGGCCACGCTAAGACACCGGATCTGACGTCGATGTGAGGCCAGCGGCGCGGGCGCAACGACAAGGCGTGACATTGAGATTGCGTGCCACGCGCTAGGGTGCGGGCCTTCCGACCGCAGGAGCGCACGCATGTCTTCCACGCAGCATCGCAGCGAAACGCACAATGGCCACCGCATCGAGGCCACCGCGACCCAGGACGGGCACGATGGCCAGTGGCGTTCCCAGCTCAGCGTGCGGACCGCCGCCGGCACGCAGCTCCCTTACGGCAAGGACGACGCGACCACCTACGACACGGCCGAGCAGGCCTTGTCCGCGGCGGTGGTCATTGGCCGCGGACTGGCGGATGAACGCCCCGACCTGCCCGAGGACGCTTGAGGCAGGCGGCCACCTGCATGGCGGATGGACCAGGCTGGCGCACGGGGCCGCAGGCTGAGATGCCGGCGCTTGGTCGCCGCGCCCTCGGTCAGCGCCGGTCGATTGGATGCTCTCCTTCCGACCAGGGTTGCTCGATCTGCACCCGCCTGCGCCAGTGACCGTGCTCATCCGGCTCGTAGACCCGTTTGACCGCCTCCCAGGCGGTTCGTTCGGCCTCGCGCGCCAGTTCGGTCTCGCCGGCGTGCTCATCATCGCGGCGGGCCCTCGCGCAGACCGCGTTGTGGGCCCGCAGGTAGCAGTCCTGGGCATCCTCGGGCAGGCCCGCGCGGACATGGTCGGGGAGCTCGTCGATGCTTGCGTAGGTCATGTGGTGCCTCCAGGGCGTGTCTTGCGCACCAAGCCATGCTGCGCGGACCTCGTTCCAGCAAGGTGATGCGCCAGCACTTGGATGCATACGACGCGCCCCGACCCGGCACGCGGGTTAGACGCGACCTGGGCTGAGAACGCGACGCGCTGGGCTTTCCCGCCTTCGGGCTGCCTGCAAGATCTGCAGGCGGCGTGGGACAGGCTCAGGCCAGCTCGGCAAGAAAGGGCGCTGTCCTGCTGTCGGCACAGGCGGCCACGGCGCGCGGCGTGCCGCTGGCGACCACCGCGCCACCGGCCTCCCCAGGTCCCGGGCCCATGTCGATGATCCAGTCGCTGCTGGCCGCCACGCGCATGTCATGCTCGACCACCACCACGGTGTTGCCTGCGTCCACCAGTCCTTGCAGCTGCAGCATCAGCATGTCCACATCGGCCGGATGCAGGCCCGTGGTTGGTTCATCCAGCACGTACAGCGTGTCGCGACGCTGGGCGCGCTGCAGCTCGGTGGCCAGCTTGATCCGCTGGGCCTCGCCCCCGGACAGCTCCGTAGCTGGCTGTCCCAGGCGCAGATAGCCCAGCCCGACCTCGACCAGGACTCGCAGCACACGGGCGATGGCGGCGTCCTCGGCAAAGAAGTCCGCCGCCTGCGACACCGTCAGCTGCAGCACCTGGGCGATGTTGCGCCCGCGCAGCTCGACTTCCAGGGTCCTGGCGTTGTACCGGGCCCCATGACAGGTCGGGCATGGCGCATACACGCTGGGCATGAACAGCAACTCGACGCTCACCGAGCCCTCGCCCTCACAGGTTGGGCAACGGCCCTTTGCCACGTTGAAGGAAAAGCGCCCCGCATCGAACCGGCGCTTGACCGCCGCAGGGGTCTGCGCGAAACGCTTGCGGACATGGTCGAACAGCCCGGTGTAGGTCGCCAGGTTCGAACGCGGGGTCCTGCCGATGGGCTTCTGGTCCACCTGCACCAGTCGGCGCACCTGGCTCAGGCCTGCCGCGATCCGCCCCGCGGTGATCGCTGGCGCCTGGCGTTGCAACAGGTCGTCATCTTCCTCGGCGTCCTGCGCGGCCAGCCCCAGTCCCTCGGTGACCAGATCGATCAATGCCTGGCTCACCAGCGAGGACTTGCCCGAGCCGCTCACGCCGGTCACGGTGGTGAACACACCCAGCGGCAGGTCCACATCCAGGTCCTTGACGTTGTTGCGGGTGACGCCCCGCAACCGCAGCCAGTGTGCGATCGGACGCTCGCGGCTGACGCTGGCGCCCTGCCCGCTGGACAGATAGCGGCGCGTGGCCGACGCCTCCACCGCGGCCAGCCCCTGCGGCGGGCCGCTGTAGAGCACCTGCCCGCCCTGCTCGCCCGCGGCCGGGCCGACATCGACGATCCAGTCCGCGTGGCGGATCACCTCGACCTCGTGTTCCACCACGAACAGGGAGTTTCCCGCGGCCTTGAGCTGGTCCAGCGCGCGCAGCAAGGCCTGTGCGTCGGCCGGGTGCAGGCCTGCCGAGGGCTCGTCCATCACATAGACCACGCCGAACAGCTTGGAGCGGATCTGGGTGGCCAGCCGCAGGCGCTGCAGCTCGCCCGGCGACAGGGTCGGCGTGGCGCGCTCCAGGCTCAGGTAGCCCAACCCCAGCTCGCGCAGCACCGCGATGCGCGCCTGCAGGTCCTCGGCGATGCGCTGTGCGGTCAGGGCGCGCTCGGGGTGGGCACCGTGCTGCGGGGATCGCCCCGACGCGGCAGGCGCCAGCAAGCGCGCCACCTCGTCCAGCGGTTGCTGCGAGAGCTCGGCGATATCCATGCCCGCAAACGTGACCGACAGCGCCTCCGGCCGCAGTCGCTTGCCCTGGCAGGCCGGGCATGACGTGCTGACCAGATACTGGGCCACCCGTTTCTTCTGCTGCGCGCTGTGGGTATTGGCGAAGGTATGCAGCACGTGCCGACGCGCGCTGGTGAAGGTGCCCATATAGCTGGGCTCGGTCTTGCGCCTCAGCGCCGTCTTGACCTCGGCCAGGTCGAACCCGGCGAACACCGGCACCACCGGCTGCTCATCGGTGAACAGGATCCAGTCCCGGGTTTTCTTCGGCAGCCTGGACCAGGGCACGTCCACGTCGATGCCCAGCGTGGTGAGGATGTCGCGCTGGTTCTGGCCCTGCCAGGCGCCGGGCCAGGCGGCCACCGCACGCTCGCGGATGCTCAGGCTGCGGTCGGGCACCATGGTCGCCTCGGTGGCATCGTAGATCCTGCCCAGGCCATGGCACCGGGGGCAGGCGCCTGCCGGCGTATTGGGCGAGAAGCCATCGGCGTAGATGATCTCCTGGCCCTTCGGGTACTGACCGGCCCGCGAATACAGCATCCGCAGGGAGTTGGAGATGGTGGTCACGCTGCCCACCGAGGAGCGCGCGGTGGGGGCGCCGCGCTGTTGCTGCAATGCTACGGCGGGCGGCAGCCCTTCGATCGCGTCCACCTCCGGCACGCCGACCTGGTCGATCAGGCGCCGCGCGTAGGGCGAGATGGAATCCAGGTAGCGGCGCTGCGCCTCGGCGAACAGCGTGCCGAAGGCCAGCGAGGATTTCCCTGACCCGGAGATACCGGTGAAGACCACCAGGGCATCGCGTGGAATGTCCACGTCCACGTTCTTGAGGTTGTGCTCGCGTGCGCCGCGGACGCGGATGAAGCCAGTGTGCCGATCCGTAGCATTGTTTGGCATGGGGTGGCTCTTGCTTGGGATGGGCCATCGCAGGTCGCCCGGCATCCGCTTGCGGGCATCGGCCCACAGCAGCGTGAACCCTGTCGCAAGTGGGATGGCGCGCGGTTGCCAGCGATGAAGTTCCTCGATCAAGCTGCGGCACCACGCCTTGACGGGCGGTGAAATCGACCTTGGCCGCTGCGCGCAGGCGTGCGCCCGCAGGCGCGCCGGACCGGCACGGCCATCGCAGACATCAGTACGGGGGGAGAAGGCAATGACGCAGGTTTCCAGGTCCGGCAGCATGGACGATCCACGCATCATCGGCTTTGGCATGTCGGCCACCGACACGCCGCCGCACTCGCAGCAGGTGATGACGGTGCTGCTGGATCGCCGGCCCAGCGATGCCTGGAAGCGCGCCTTTGAAGCGCTCTCCAAGTCGCTGGCCACCGACTCGGGCGTCAGCCAGCTCTCATTGAGCGGCAGCAGTATCCAGGTCTGCGGCACGATGGCGAGCCTGAAGATGACGCCCCCGGATCTGCAGGCCCTGGTCAGGCGCGTGACCGCGTGGCTGGAGCACGAGCGCGCCACGCGGGCGACCCCGCAGCAGGCCGCGGCCAAGCGTCCGGCCAAGGCCCGCGATATCCGTGAGATCGAGGTCGAGCAGATTGGTCGCCATCCGGAGATCGGAAGGATGCTCGAAGACGTGCTGGGCCTGACCGGCCTGCGCTTTGCGGCAGTGGCCCGGGTGACCGAACAACGCTGGACCGCCCTGGCGGTGCTGGACCGCGCCCGTTTCGGCCTGATGCCCGGGCAGGACATGATCGTGGAAAAGACCCTCTGCAATGAGGTCCGTCAACGCGGCGAACCGGTGGTCTTCAGCCATGCCAGCACCGATGCGCACTATGCCGCCCATCCGCTGCCCAAGCTGTACGGCTTCGAGAGCCATCTGTCGGTGCCGATCGAGCTGCGCGACGGCGCGTTCTTCGGCACCCTGTGTGCGCTGGATCCGGAGCCAACCCCACTCAGCGGCGAGATGATCGTGCAGGTGCGGGCACTGGCTCACCAGATCGGCGAGGCGATGAGCGAAGCGCCGGAGACAGCCTGAGGCCCGGCCCAGCGGGGCTGCTGCGTGCCCTGCGCAGCTGTCGATTGCATGCCGCGGGGCCCCTGCTGGTGAATGGGGACCTGGCCGCCGGACGCGCCAGGCGCGACAGGCCGTTTGCAGCGCCATGTGAATCCCTGACCTGTGAGCGTCTCCCGGCCGCGCGCTCGCAGCGTCTTAAGGCGTGGGCGCCTACCTTGAGCCATCGCACCCGGCGGAGACGCACATGATCAGCAAGCAATCGGCACCAGGCCCAGACCGCGACACGGCGGTCGGCGAGCAGCCCGGTAAGCATATCGAGGACGGCCGCAACGACCCCCAGGTGCAGGAAGGCGCACAGCTGGGCAGGAATCGTGCTCCCCTGGTGGGACCCGACAGCGCCACCGGAACGCTGGCTTCGGCCACTGGCGATACCGCCGCCGACGGCCTAGACGCCGAGCAGCGCGGCATCCTGGAGGCCATCGACCGTGGCGAGCGCGTGGTCGGCGACAAGGCCACCTGGGCGGTCAGCCAGGGCTATGCACAGCAGGCTGAGGATTCCGACATCGGGTTGACCCACAAGGGGCGCGAGGTGCTGGACGGGCAACGCTGATGCAGTTTCCCAACGGGTCCGTGGGTCGACCGCCGCGACTGTAGGATCGAGTTCACGAGCGGCGCGGTTGCGAGATTGTTGCACTTCACCCGTGCTTGTTCCGGTCATCGAAGAAAGGTGTGCCGAGCGCGGAGCGGGCCATGAGCCCTCACGCGAGTCCGATCTGCCTGCGGTACGCGGCATACGTGGCCTCCGGAATCAGGTCCGCGACAGGCAACCCAAGCGCTCGATAGGCGTCAAGCGTATCGATCACCGCTTTCGACGGCGCGTGGCCGCTATCGCCGAACGCGCCAGCATCCAGGCCCGCCTGTGCCCATTCGTACAGCAGGGCTGCCCTGCGCTCCAGCGCCGCGCCCATCCAGGGACGCAGGCGCTGCACCTGATACCCCTGCATGGACAGCGCGGTCACTGCCTCGGACAGCGCGGCTCCGGCACCCCTGAGCCATTCGGTCTGGCCGCCGGCCCCGATCGTGATCGTCATGGGCATCGGCGCACGGTGGGTCTTCAACGGCCGTCTGAGCAACAGCTCCAGGTCGCGCGCGTCGCGTTGCCGCTCTGCCCCGACCAGCAGCCCCACGTCCAGGTCGAAGAACTCGAACCAGCGCGGATGGAACTGGGCGATTCGCGCGAGCGGGTCGGCGGTGAATCCCACTTTGCAGAGGTCTTCCACGACGCAGGGAAAAACATAGGTATAGAAAGGGCTATCGGTCAGGTCCATCGATCCTCCGCCCTTCAGACTGCCTCATGCCGGTCTCGGCAACCGAGACTGCATGTCAGCAGCGCGATGCAATGCAGTTGCAGTGTGGGAGCGGCTTTAGCCGCGAAGGGGCTTCACCGTGAAAGCCCCTTCGCGGCTGAAGTCTCCCCACAAGACATTCCCAGAGGTTTGGGACTATCGCGAGCCTCACAAGACAATGTCAGGAGACCAGGTTTTTCGGTGACTCCAAGACACTCCTGATTCCGAAACCTCACCACAGGAAGCGAAGAAGGAGTCCGCGCCGCCTCTGCCGCGGCTGCGAACCCCCATGGCCGCTCAGGCACCTCTGCAGTTCCCTTACCTATTCTTCGCTCCGGGAGTGCTCAGGCGCATCCGGATCATCATGCTCCTCTCCCTCGGGCCTGACCGCCGGCACGAACGGCGAAATCGGATCGCTGGCAGGAAAGGTCTCTTCCAAAGCCTCGTCGTGCGTCCGCTCTTCCTTCGATTTCTGTTTGTTGATCATGCGCTACCTCCTTCAGGCAAGGGCCCTGCCTGCGGTCTTGACCGTGCCCTTCAGCTTTTCGGCGCCCACGGCGAGCGTGCCACTGGCCGAGTCCTTCCACGCCTCGTAGGCCTCGTCGAATTCGGCGAGCTCGGCCGGCGTAAACAGCTCGCGGGCCAGTTTGAACACGGTGCTTTCCTCTTCGGAGGCATGGTGATCGATCTGTTCGCCAAAGACCTTGGCCGCGCCGGCGAATTCCGGCGTGTCCGCAGCACTGGCTTTCACCTCGGGCATCACCACCGACTCGACCGCATGGTGCTCGAGGTAGGCTTCGGCGATGGCCTTCTTGCCATCGCGATCGGCCCGCTCGCGCAGCGCCGGATAGAACACGTCTTCTTCCCACTTGGCGTGAGGGAGCAGCCCGCCTTCGATCCTGCCAAGCAGCTCGGTGCGGGTCTTCTTGGCGCGGTCGGTGGTGTCGTTGATCTGGTCGAACAGCGCGCGCAGCTCATCGTGCTCGCTGCGAAGGGTCCTGAGGATGTCGCGCTTGGGAGTAGCCGTTGCCATGTCGATGCTCCGACGGGTAGGTGCGGCCACGATGTTCCAGGCCGCGTTACCGCGCGGCGGCGACGAAATCCCGCAATCCTCAACCAGGTTTAACACCCGCGCATCGCTCTTTTCCCCCGGCCCGACCAGATTGCCCAGACGTCGGCAGAAGCACGGCATGGCCCGCCTCCCGCTGACATTCCGGGGACTCGAGCACCCGCGCACTTATTGCGCGGGCTGGCCGGCCCGCTGCCCGTCCTGGCGCAACTTGCTACGCTCGCCAAAGATTCCAAGCCATTTGCCATGAACGACTTTCTTGCCGCACCGCCCGCCCCGCGTCGCCGCCGACTGCAGGGGGCCCTGGGCGCCTTCCTGTTGGTCCTTGCCATCACCGTCGTTCCGTCGCTGTCGGCCCAGGCGCCTGCGCAGCCCCCACCCACCATCGACCAGATCGAAAAGGCGCTCGACACCCTGACCCGGCAGGCTGACAAGCCGCTGGAGCCCAAGCAGGCAGATGAGGCCCTGGGTGAGACCAATCGCCTGCAGAACGACGCTGCCGCATTGGCGTCGGCCCAGGCCGCGCCCATCGCCGCGCTCAAGGAGCGGATCGCCCTGCTGGGTGAGAACGCCGCGCAGTCCAACGATCCCTCGCTCAGAAGCGATGCCCGGCGCATGGAGCGCGACCTGGCCGCGGCCGAGGCCATCGTGCAACGCGCCAAGCTGGCCGAGCTCGATGCCCAGCAGCTGACCGCCAAACTCAATTTCGCACGCGCCCAGACCATGGGCCGCGAGCTTGCGGCCCGTGACGCCTCGCCCTTCGGCCTGGACCTGTGGGCCGAGGCCGGCCAGGCGCTGCCCAGGGAGCTCGCACGGGCCCAGGCCTTGCCGTCGCGGGCGCCTCCGGCCACGCCTGCGGTGCAGGCGCTGGGTCTGGGCGCCTGGGCGCTGCTATGCCTGGTGCTGTTGATTCCCGTGCGCAGGACGCTGATCCGCGGCATCACCGCCATCGCCCGGCGCAAGAGCACGCAGTACTCGGCCTTCGTGCTGTCCACCTATGCCCTGGCGCGCACGCTGACCACCTTCGCCCTGGTGTGGGGCTGCCTGTGGCTGCTGCGGCTGGCCGTGCAGCAGTGGCCGCTGGACAGCTTGACCCTGGCGGCCGTCCTCACCGCCAGCATCGCCGTGGCCACCTATCTGATGCTGGGCAGCCTGGGCCTGTCGCTGGCGATCCCGCTGCAGCCGGCCACGCCCTCGCCCTCGCCCTCGCCCGCGTCCGTTGGCGGGCAGGCGGCCCGGCGCGCGGTGCGATACCTGGCCCTGGGCATGGCCTTCATCGCCGCGTGCATGGCCCTGGAGCAGCGGCTGATGCTGGGGCAGGCCTCGCAGGCGGCGCTGCACGCCGTCGAGGCGCTGGTCGCGCTGGTGTTCCTGGCCCTGGCGCTGTCCCAGGCCTCCCGGCTGCGCGCGGTGGCCATGGCCACCGCCCCTGCCGAACGCCATGCCCGCTTTGCCGTCCTCGGCGTGGTGCTGACCCTGTCCTGGCTGTTCGTCGGTGCCCTGGCCGTGGCCCTGACGTTGGGCTACATCAACCTGAGCGAGCAGCTGAGCACCTGGAGCTACTGGACGCTGGTGGTGATCGGCGCGGCCTGGCTGCTGATGCGCTTCGTCGACGCGCTGTGCCTGCATGTGGGCGCGGCCTGGAAGGCGCGGGCGCACTACGCCAGCGGCAGCAAGGTGCTCGAACAGATCGCCGTGCTGCTCTCGGCCGTGTTGCGGCTGCTGATCCTGGCGCTGGCCTGCGGCGCGCTGCTGGTGCCTTTCGGCGCGGGCTTCACCTCGGTGCTGGAAGGGTTCGCGCTGTTGGCCAAAGGCTTCCAGGTCGGCGGGGTCAGCGTGTCCGCCCTGGCCGTGCTGCGCGCGGCCCTGGCCGTGGCCGTGGTCGTGGCGGTGTTCAAGCTGATCCGCTGGTGGATGGTCACCAGCTACCTGCCCACCACCAGCCTGCAGCCCGACGCGCGGTCTTCGGTGGAGCGCATCGTCCACTACCTGGGCCTGGCCCTGGCTGCCCTGTGGGGCCTGACCGCTTTCGGCATCGGCATGGAGAAGGTGGCCATCCTGGCCAGCGCCCTGTCGGTGGGCATCGGCTTCGGCCTGCAGGCCATCACCCAGAACTTCGTGTCGGGGCTGATCCTGCTGGTGGAACGACCGGTGAAGATCGGCGACTGGGTCAAGCTGGGCGGCATGGAAGGCGACATCAAGCGCATCAACGTGCGCTCCACGGAAATCCTGGTCGGCGATCACTCCACCCTGATCGTGCCCAACTCCGAGCTGATCACCAAGGTGGTCCAGAACATGACCCCGCACGGCGCGCGCGGACGGGCGCAGCTGATGTTCTCGGTGGACGTGAAGGCGGACCTGGACCGGGCCATCGAGATCGTCAAGGAGGTCTACGCCCATGACCAGGCGGTGCTGGAGGTGCCGGCGCCGGCGGTGTTCCTGGACAAGATCGACGCCGGCGCCGCCGTGCTCAACACCTTCGTGCACGTGGCCTCGCCCCGCGATGCCTATGGCGCGAGGAGCCGCCTGCTGCTGGCCGTGCTCAAGGCGCTGCGGCAGGCGGGCATCGAAGCCGGGCTGCCCCCGCAACAGATTTCGGTGACGCCGCAGGCGGTGAAGGCCGAGTGAGTCACCCCACCTGGCATGCCGTCCTGATGCGCTCGCCCTGGCGCACGGCCGGCCCGCAGCGCACACATCCGGCATTAGCGCGGCGGGCGCGCCACGATGCGGGCCGGCCTCTAGCGCTACCCCGTCGGCAGCGTGGCAGGACTCCCGGTTCCTCTCGCCGCGCAACACCTGCATCCGATGGCGGCTACGCGCTCGGCCGCGTCTTGTCGTGTCACAAACGCCACGCGCCCTAGCCTGCGTCCATCCAAGGCTGCGAGGCGCATGACGACATGGCACTGATGCATTCGATCCTGATGGGCGCGATCGCGGGGATGCGCGCGGTGACGCCCTTGGCCGCGGTGACCAATGCGGCCCGCACCGGCAACCTGCCTGCCGACAACGGCGCGCCGCGCCTGCTGCAGAACAAGCTGGCCTCGGCTGGCATGCTGGCCCTGGCCGGCGGCGAGCTGGCCGGCGACAAGATGGAATCGGCGCCCGATCGCACCGTCGTCGCCGGCCTGTTCGCACGTATTGCCACCGGCGCCCTGGTCGGCGCAGCCCTGGCGCCTCGTCGCCAGCTCAGTCTCGGTGCCGTGCTCGGTGCCAGCGCGGCCGTGGGCGCCGCCTATCTCACGCTGGACCTGCGCAAACGCGCCATGGCGCGTTTCGGGCAAAGGGGGACGGGCCTGGTGGAAGACGCCATCGCCGTTGGCGGGGCCGCACTGGTCGTCCAACACGCGCGCAGGCGCGCCGCCCGGCCGAAGACGCGAAAGTGACCGCGTTTCATGCCGATGTCACGTTCTTCACATCAGGCTGAGCTGCATCGCAACAAGGCCGGACAGGGGGCCACGCATGTCTCACCGTCATCCGCTCCGGGGCCCGACGCCGGGCTTCGTTCTCCTGCACGACTATCTGGTCCCGCTGTGCCTGACGCCCTCGCAGTTGGCCGATGAGATCGACGCCTCGCCCGCCGATGTCAACGCGGTGCTCGACGGCCAGGATGCCTCCGATGCGCTTTGCGATCGGCTCGCGCGGTACTTCGGTACGCCTGCGGATTTCTGGCACGGGATGCGGCAGCGCGTGAGCGCATGAGTGGTCTGGGTGCGCGAGCGCGCCTGGGCCAGTTTGCCGTGAGCTGCGGAACGCGCAGCCTCGATACTCGAGGTGGACGCGGTTCGTCAGAGCGATTTTCAGGCCACACCACGACAGCTCCATCGCGCCATTGCGCGGCAGTGCGCGCTGCGCGTCGCCGTGTAGATCCTTCAGCGCAACTGGGTGCAGATCCTTTAGCGCAGCTGGCAACGCGGCGCCACATCCGTGCGTCGAGAGACCGTAAGCGACTCGCCGCACCTCCTTCACAACACCTGGCATGGCACTTTGTGATTCTCGCGCACCTTGAAGTTCCAGGACGCCCCCCCGCGCCACCGCCGCGCGCGCGACGCCCATGACCGCACGCATTCTCCTCATCGAAGACGAAGCCGCTGTCGGACTGGCCATCGGCGAACTTCTCACAGCCCACGCGCTCGCCTTCGACTGGGCGCAAGATGGACTGCAGGGCCTGTCGCTCGGCGTTCGCAATACCTACGACCTGATCATCCTGGACCTGCACCTGCCCTCGCTGTCGGGGCTGGAGATCTGCCGCAAGCTGCGTGAACAGGCGCGCGTGACCATCCCGATCCTGATGCTCACCGCGCAAAGCGAACTGGACGGACGCCTGGAAGGCTTCGAGGCCGGCGCCGACGACTATCTGTGCAAGCCGTTCGAGGCCCGCGAACTGCTCGCGCGGATCCGCGCCCTGTTGCGCAGGGCCGACATGCGGGTCATGCCCTCCACCCTGAGCGTGGGCGATTTGACCTACGACCTGGCGACGGTGCAGATCAGGCGCGCCGGCAAGGAAATCCATCTGCCGGACAAGGCCAGGCAGCTGCTGCTTCACCTGATGCGCGCCTCACCGCGCCCGGTGTCGCGGGAAGCGCTGGTCGACCACCTGTGGGGACACGATGCCTCCGTGGATGCCTTCAGCGCCCTGCGTCAGCATCTGCATCACCTGCGCGCAGCCGTGGATCATCCCTTTGCCTTCCCGATGATCCGCAACGTGCCCAAGAGCCAGGTCGCCCTGCTGGCCGAAGACCCCTGGCGCGAGCACTGATCTCACGCGCTTTTCCCCGCTGCCCTGCTATCCAGTGTTCCTGCCAGGAGAAGTGCCATGTTCATCCGTCTGGGTTACACCATCTCTTTCGTGTGCGACCAGCCCACGCCCATGATGCTGATGCTTGATGTGCACGCCTCGCGTCGCAAGGACGTCGTGGCCGAGCTGGCGCATCGCACCACGCCGCCGCTCGCGCTGACGCACTACTTCGACGACTTCGGCAACCGCTGCACCCGCGTGGTCGCCCCTGCCGGCGAAATCACGTTCCATTCCGATCTCATCGTTTCCGACAGCGGCCTGCCCGATGCGGTCAGGCCCGAGCTGACCGGCACGCCGGTCGAAGCGCTTCCCGCTGAGGTGCTGGTATACCTGTTGGGCAGTCGCTACTGCGAGACCGATCGGCTGGTGTGCAAGGCCTGGGAGCTGTTTTCCCACACGCCGCCTGGCTGGGCACGGGTGCAGGCCATCTGCGACTTCGTCCATCAGCACATCCAGTTCGGCTACGAACACGCCGACAGCAAGCGCGGTGCCTGGCAGGGCTTCGAAGACCGTCGCGGCGTCTGCCGGGACTTCGCTCACCTGGCCGTGACCCTGTGCCGCTGCATGAATATCCCCGCTCGCTATTGCACCGGCTACCTGGGCGATATCGGCGTGGCCAAGTCCGATGCGCCCATGGACTTCTCAGCCTGGTTCGAAGTCTGGCTCGACGGCGCCTGGCACACCTTCGATGCTCGCCACAACACCCCGCGCATCGGCCGCGTGCTGCTGGCCACCGGCCGCGATGCCTCGGACGTGGCCATCAGCAACACCTTCGGTCCGGCGCGGCTGTCGCGTTTCGAAATCTGGACCGATGAAACGGAAAACTACGCGGCACCTTTGCTGGATGCTGCGCCGTTGGCCCTCATCGCCTAGCCAAAGGACGGCGATCGCGCGTCGTCCGCTGCGCGTCCCTTGCCCCACTCTGCATCGTCCTGCCTCCTGCAAATGCGGATCACGCGTGACAGGCCGCGATCCGCATGCGCAGGTCGAGGCCATCAGCTCAGCTGGCCAGGCATGTCGATTGCAGGCGGGTCTTTCACCGGCGGCACGTCGGGGTCGACGGGGCGGTCCGGCGTGGGATCGCGCGGCGTGTCAGGCTCCGGGTCGATGGGCGAGGACGTTTCAGGATCCACGGGCTGCGGCGGCATGGGATCGACCACCGGATTGGGCACGCTCTGCATGGCAATGAACATCGCAGTTCCTCATGATGGAGGAGCATTCATTGCCATAAAGCCCGTGATCGCCATGGCACGGCAGTATGCACGCTCGCACTTTCGCGAAAGACCCCCGCCCTCGATGCACCGCCCTCCCCGGCCTCGCCGCGTGGCAGGCCGGTGCGGTATCCGAGCATGGCCGATGCCACTGCGCCACTTCCGTGTCGTGGCGGTCACTGGCCTTTCGACATCCCCCAACCGGGCACCCGCACGCGTTCAGGCGAGCTAAGATCGCAGCGTCGCACTTGTCCAACGCAAGGGCTGCAGAGACCCAGAGCGCCTCTGCCTGGCCTGGGAGCACACGCTGGTATGGGCCTGGAAGTACCTCGCAGCGTCTGGGTGGGCACGGGGCTGCTGTCCCTTTCCGCGGGCATGGTCAATGTGACCGGGTACCTGGGCTTTGCCCATCAGGCCTTGAGCCACATGACCGGTACCGTCTCGCTCGGTGCCATGGCGGTGTATCAGCGGGGATGGACCGCCGGCGCGCAACTGCTGGCGGTCGTGCTGTGCTTCGTGTTGGGCGCCTTCCTTGCCGGGGTCCTGCTGCGCGACCGGGCGCTGTCGCCTCGCTATGTACAGGCCCTGCTGCTCGAGGCATGCCTGCTGGCCTGTTCGGCCCTGTTGTTCGAGGAAAGATCCACCCTGGCCGCCTGCCTGGCCGCGGCCGCCTGTGGTCTGCAGAACGCCATGACCTCGTTCTACAGCGCCTCGGCGATCCGCACCACGCACCTGACCGGCTTCTTCTCGGATCTGGGCCTGATCGCCGGCCTGGCCGTCACCGGGCAGCCGTTGCCGCGCAAGCGCGTGGCGATGTGGCTGCTGGTCATCCTTGGCTTTTCGCTGGGCGGGCTTGTGGGAGCCGCCGGCTTCCATGTCATCGGCTTCGCCGCACTGCTCGTCCCGGCCCTGCTGGTGCTGGGCTGCGCGATCGGTCTGGGGATGCAGCTGCGCGGGAGCCGGTGATGCAGGTGGTGCGCGTTGGTGTGTTGGCTGATATCGGTCAGCTAGCTTGAGGCGAGGAGTGAGTGGGGAGGAGTGAGGAGTGAGCAAAAGCGTGGGGAGTGAGGTGTGGGCAAGGCCGACGCCTGGCGACCTGCCTTTACTCACTTCTCACTCCTCTCCGCTCACTCCTTGACTCCACTCACTCCTCGAACCAGGGTCGCCATCGTCGCCGCCGCAATATTCGCCGCGATAGCGAATTCCATTGGAAACGGCTACCGTGACGCGATTGCCGCGATGGACTGCAGCGTCTTACTGGGGTAGCGCATGCAGATCCACACCGTGGCGATCTACGTCGATCGAGGCGACGGGCGCGAAGTCGTCTACGTCGGGGACGCGATCGAGATCGGGGGCGAAGCGTGGCTGGTCCTGACCTGGGATTGCGACGAGAAGAACTACCCCGTCGAGAAGCTGCCGCTGGACGTCACCCTGCTGGTCCGGGAGCCACCGCCCGATGCGAACGTGATCGCCGACTGGCATGTGCTGGTCAGGACTTCGCGACTTCAATAGATATCGAACCTTCGAAGCTCATATCGCGTTGGCATGAGCGCCCTCCCGCCATCGAGGAGGGCACATTGCATCGGTGTCCTTCTGCATTCGCGCCTGCTCCTGGCGCCGCGCGCGGCAGGCCGTGGCCTTGGTGTGAGCACAGCGCGGGGGAGCGCGCCTGCCGTGCCGTCCATCGCCATCCTGTCGTTCTGCCGCCCGCATGAGCCGACGCCAGGACGAACGCCGCCTGCCTACGGTGCGATGCACCGGTCACGCGAGCACCTCAGGCAGCGGCGCGTATCTCCAGGCTGGCCTCCCTGCCGCGCGCCGAGCATGTTGCCGCATCCCTCGCACACCGCGCCGCGCCCGCTCAGCCAGCGCCACAGCCGCCAGGTCTGCACGCCCAGGCACAGTGCAGCCAGCAGCAGGCTGCCGAGGAAGATCATCTGCGGAACAACGACGGGCACTGCCCACAGGTCCAGCGACAGCGGCACACCTTCCGCCACGGCCGCCGTCCAGGCCAGCGCCAATCCGAGCGGCAGGGGCAGCAAGCACGGCAGCAACATCCTCAGCTGCATCCTGACAAATGGGGTCATGGGCCCTCCAAGGCCCGTATCGTGCCCCGTTGTCGTCGCAGCCCCTGAGACGGATCGAACCCGCGTGGACCCATCGGCCCGATGAAGCCCCGCCTCCCACGCAAGGCGCAGCCCCGCGGTGACGCAGCTCAGGCCGGACCGGCCAGCGAGGTCTTCCAAGGACGCCGCGGCCCGTTGAACACCGCGGCATAGGTGCCCACCACCCAGGCCAGGCCTGCAGTCCAGCCGCCCAGGATGTCCGAGGGATAATGCACGCCCAGGTAGATGCGCGAGGCGCCCACGCCCAGCGCGAAGGCGCCGCAGACCAGCAGCGCCGGCCAGCGCCAGCGCGTGCGCCAGCACAGCAGGGTCAGCACCGCCATCAGCGTCATCGAGCCCATGGCGTGGCCACTGGGAAAGCTGAAGGTGTGCTCCGGGGCGATGGAATCCCACAGGCTCGGCCGCTCGCGGCCAAAGAACTGCTTGGCGCCCATGTTGAGCAGCGCCGAGCCGGCAAAGGCCAGCCCCGCGAAGGTCGCCTCGCGCCAGCGCCGCAGCGCCAGCAGCACCACCACGAACAACACGTCGAAAACGATCACTCCCTGGTAGCCAGCCCAGGAAATCCACACGAAGAACCGGTCCAGCCCGGGTCCGGACAGCGCCCTGGCGCGCAACAGCAGCGGTTCGTCGAAGACGAACTGCTCGGCCTCGCGCACCTCGTCGGACAACTCGGCAAACCCCCACAGCGGGATCAGGATGGCCGCGAACAGCAGCCCCATGCGCCAGCCGATGCGGCGCAGCACATCGCCGACGATGGCCACGCCCGGGCGGAAGGCCTTACCCGGCACTGCGCGCGTAATGCGTATCGACGTACTGGTCGATCAGGGCGACGAACTCGTGGGCGATGTTCTCCCCGCGCAGGGTGACCGCCTTCTCGCCATCGATGAACACCGGTGCGGACGGCGCCTCGCCCGTGCCCGGCAGGGAGATGCCGATATTGGCGTGGCGCGATTCGCCCGGCCCGTTGACCACGCAGCCCATCACCGCCAGGGTCATGTGCTCGGCGCCGGGGCGGGTGATCTTCCATTCGGGCATCTTGCCGCGCACGTGCTCCTGCACGACCTTGGCCAGCTCCTGGAAGAACTCGGAGGTGGTGCGGCCGCAGCCCGGACAGGCGGTGACCATGGGCGTGAACGCGCGCAGGCCGGTGGTCTGCAGCAGCTCCTGGGCGACGATGACTTCCTGCGTGCGCGAGGTCCCAGGCTCGGGCGTGAGCGAGATGCGGATGGTGTCGCCGATGCCCTCCTGCAGCAGCACCGCCAGCGCCGCGGAGGAGGCCACGATGCCCTTGCTGCCGATGCCGGCCTCGGTCAGGCCCAGGTGCAGCGCGAACTGGCTGCGGCGGGCCAGGTCGCGATACACCGCGATCAGCTCCTGAACCCCGGAAACCTTGGCCGACAGGACGATACGGTCGGCCGGCAGCCCGATCTCCACGGCGCGGTGCGCCGAATCCAGCGCCGAGCGGATCAACGCCTCGCGCAGCACCGCGGTGGCGTCCCACGGCTGGGCGCGCTGGGCGTTCTCATCCATCAGGGCCGCAGCCAGCGATTGGTCCAGCGAACCCCAGTTGGCGCCGATGCGCACCGGCTTGCCATAGCGGATGGCGAACTCGATCAGCTGCGCGAACTGGGTGTCCTTCTTCTTGCCGAAGCCGACATTGCCCGGGTTGATGCGGTACTTGGCCAGCGCCTCGGCACAGGCCGGTTCGCCGGCCAGGAGTTGGTGACCGTTGTAGTGGAAGTCGCCGATCAGCGGCACCTCGATGCCCATCATCGCCAGCTTGTCGACGATGCGCGGGATGGCCGCGGCGGACTCGGGGTTGTTGACCGTCAGCCGCACCATCTCCGAGCCGGCGCGCCACAGCTCGGCCACCTGCTTGACGCTGCTGGCGACATCGGCGGTGTCGGTATTGGTCATGGACTGCACCACCACCGGCGCACCTCCCCCCAGGGTCACCTTGCCGACCTGCACGCCATGCGTCTGGCGCCGTGGTTGGCCGCCAGCGGCGATGGGCAGGGGTTCGGAGGTGGGCAACGGCGTGGGCATGGCGTTCATGGGCGCCATTTTAGACCGTCCTAGGTGACGCCCGCCCGCACAGGGTCAATCGGCCCATCCCAGCCATGCACGAGTCAGCCTGCCGCCCTCGCTGCAGCCGGCGATAGCCCCGCTGTGAAAGCGGCCTCAGGGGGAGAGACCTTGTGGGTGTGGCAATAGGTGGCCTCGGCTCCAGGTGGCCTGCGGCCATCAGCAGAGGGCATCGCTACACTGGTGGCCTGATGAACGACCTGCCCGCCCGCGAGATCTTCACCCCGTCCCAGCTGAACACCCTGGCCCGCGACCTGCTGGAAGGCAGCTTCCCCATGATCTGGGTCGAGGCCGAGCTGGGCAATGTGACCAAGCCCGCCTCCGGGCACCTGTATTTCACCCTGAAGGACGCGCGCGCCCAGGTGCGCTGCGCCATGTTCAAGCCCAAGAGCACCTGGCTGAAGTTCATCCCGCGCGAGGGCCTGCGGGTGCTGGCGCGCGGCCGGGTCACCCTGTACGAGGCCCGTGGCGAGTACCAGATGGTGCTGGACCACATGGAGGAAGCCGGCGAAGGCGCGCTGCGGCGGGCCTTCGAGGCGCTGCGCGCGCGCCTGGCCGAGGAAGGCCTGTTCGACGAGGCCCGCAAGCGTGCCCTGCCCGCCTTTCCGCGCCGCCTGGCCGTCATCACCTCGCCCAGCGGCGCGGTGATCCGCGACATCCTCAGCGTCCTGGGGCGGCGCTTCCCGCTGGTTGAGGTGGAACTGCTGCCGACCCAGGTGCAGGGCGGCAGCGCCGCCGCGCAGATCGCCGCGTTGCTGCGCCGGGCCGGCAACAGCGGGCGCTACGACGCCATCGTGATCGCCCGCGGCGGTGGCTCGCTGGAGGACCTGTGGCCGTTCAACGACGAGGCCCTGGTGCGCGCCGTGGCCGCCAGCCCGGTGCCGGTGGTCTCGGCGGTGGGCCACGAGACCGACTTCACCCTGGCCGACTTCGCCGCCGACGTGCGCGCGCCGACGCCCTCGGTGGCCGCCGAGCTGCTGGTGCCCAGCCGCCAGGACCTGCTTGGCCAGCTGCGTGCCCAGCAGCGCCGCCTGGATCACCACGCCCAGCGCCAGTTCCAGCAGCGTGCCCAACGGCTGGACCGCGCCCTGCTGCGGCTCAACGCGCAGCGTCCGCAGGCACGGCTGGAACAGCTGACACGGCGCCAGGCAGAAGCCCGCCGCCGCCTGGACGCGGCCTGGCAGGCCCGATTGCAGCGCGCGCAAGGCCGCTTGCGCCACGCCGCCGCAGTGCTGCGCGCGCATGACCCGCAGCGTCGGCTGGCCGGCCTGCGCGAGCGCCTGCTGGCCCTGCAGCCGCGCCCGCAGGCGGCCATGGTGCGCGCCCTGCAGCGCGACGCGCTGCGCCTGCGCGCCCTGGCGCGTTCGCTGGAAGCGGTCAGTCCCCTGGCCACGGTCTCCCGCGGCTACGCCCTGGTCACCGATGCCAACGGCGCGGTGGTGCGCTCAACCGCGCAAGTGAGCAGCGGCGATCTCGTGCAGGCACGCGTGGCCGACGGCACGCTCAGCCTGAAGGTGCAGTAGCCCCGTTGCGCGCGAAGTTGGCTTCCAGGCGCGCCGCCATGGCGGCCAGGTCGCCATCGAAATGGTGTCCGCCCGCGGTGCGCACGGCGCGTATGCCCGATGCGGCAAGCTCGGGGCACAGGCTGTCCTTCTCCTCCGCACCGTAGACGCAGAGCACCCGCTGCGACGGAATCTGCGCCAGTTGCGGCGCCACTGCCGGCGCGTTGTGTTGCGACTTGCCCAGCCAGCCACCGACGGTGACGCGGAAATCGGCATGGTGGCCCAGCCCTAGCAGGCTGAGCGAGCCCACCGCCTGGCGCTGCGCCGGCGGCAGGCGGTTGTAGAGGAAGGGCATGGCGTCGGCCCCGAAGGAGTAGCCGACCAGATCGACCTCGTCCGCATGCCAGCGATGGCGATACTCCTCGATCACCGCCGCCAGGTCCGCGCTGGCGCCCTCGGGCGAGCGCTGGGTCCAGAAGTAGCGCAGGCTGTCCCAGCCCAGCACCGAGTTGCCGTCCGCGCGCAGGCGCGCGGCCAGGCCACTGTCCAGCGCGCGCCAGCCGCCGTCCCCGGACATGAGGATTACCAGCCGATGGCTGGTGGGCGCGCGCAGCTCCACCAGGGGAAGCGCGCGGAAGCGCGGGACCGGCGCCGGCAGGTGCCGGGTCACCTCGGTGGCGATGGCCTGCGGCGACCTGCCAGGCAGTCGCACCCAGTCCATTCCGCCATCGGCGCCACAGGAGGATGTCGGCGCCGGGGATTGCGCGGGTGCGGCACCTGCCAGCAACACCGCGCCGAGCGCATCGGGCTGTGCGCCAGCGGCGGTCAAGCGGGCCAGGCGCGTGCCCGACGTGCCCATGCCCACCACCACAGGCGCCAGGTAATCCTCAACGCCGGCCCGTCGCATCAACCGCCGCGCCACGCGTTCGACCGCATCCGGCAGCTGGTCGCAACGCGTTGCCGCTGCCAGCGACGCTGATGCCGGGACCAGGCCCACCAGCAGTCCCTGGCGGGTCATGGCCTGCGCGAGGCGGTACTCGTCGGCATCGCGCCGGGTGTGATCGCCCATCAGCACCACCACGCCCCGCACCGGGCCGCTGGGCGCCAGCACCATGGCATTGCCGAAGGGCTTGCCGATCCGCGAAGCGTTGTAGTGGGTGGCCATGCCGTACCCGCTGGCCAGCAGCAGGGACAGGCCGAGCAGCAGCCGTCCCCCATGACGTCTGATTCGATTGGGCATGACTGTTCCCCGTGGCTCGACGCAGCTGCGACCCTGGCCCGCGCAAAAAGTTCCAGCGTTCCTCGAGCCTGGTTTCAACCCCGTTTCCGCAGGCGGCACGTTCAACGCCGTGTCCACCACCGGAAGACCCGCCCATGCCTTCGCACCACGCCTGCTTCCACGCGTTTGCCCGTCCGCGTCTGCCGCTCGCTTGCGCGCTGGGCGCCCTGCTGCTGGCCGGTTGCCAGTCCACCCCGACCAGCCCGGTCGCCGCAGGCGACGCAGCGGCGGCCCAGCGCGCCGCGAAGTCCGAACCCGAAGCCGCGGCCCTGTTAGCCGAAGCCCGACCGACCGACAGCTTGGCCTATGCGCCACCACCGCCGCCGGCCGCACCCGCCCCAATGTCCACCCCGGCGCTGCGGGCCATGGTGATGTCGGCGCCGATGCCTGCGCTCGCACCACCAGCCAATACCGAGCATTACGAACACCGCAGCGACAACCCGGTCCATCGCACCGTCGACCAACCGGTCTCGACCTTCTCCATCGACGTGGACACCGGCAGTTACAGCAACGTGCGGCGCATGCTGCGCCAGGGTGTGCGGCCACCGGCCGATGCGGTGCGCGCCGAGGAATTCCTCAATTACTTCGACTACCAGCACCCGGCGCCTGCCGATCGCGATACCCCGTTCCGGGTCAGCACCGAACTGGCACCGGCCCCCTGGGACGCCCAGCGGCAGCTGCTCATGGTCGGCATCAAGGGGTATGACGTGCCCAAGGCGACGCTGCCGCCGACCAACCTTGTGTTCCTGCTGGACACCTCCGGCTCGATGGCCTCGCCGGACAAGCTGCCGCTGCTGAAGCAGGCCTTCGCGCAGCTGGTGCCCCAGCTGCGCGCGCAGGACCGGGTCTCGATCGTGGTCTACGCCGGCTCGGCCGGGCTGGTCCTGGCGGCCACGCCGGGCGATCGGCATGCGCAGATCCTGGCGGCGCTGGATCGCCTGGAAGCCGGCGGCAGCACCAACGGCGGCGAAGGCATCGCCCTGGCCTACCGGCAGGCGCGGCAGTCCTTCATCGCCGGTGGCGTCAACCGCGTCATCCTGGCCACCGATGGCGACTTCAATGTCGGCACCACCGACCAGAAGGCCCTGGAGACGCTGGTCGGCGACCAGCGCCAGCACGGCATCGCCCTGAGCACGCTGGGCTTCGGCCAGGGCAACTACAACGACGCCATGGCCGAGCAACTGGCCGACATCGGCGATGGCCACCACGCCTACATCGACACCTTGCAGGAGGCCCGCAAGGTCCTGGTGGAGCAGATGCAGGCCACGCTGCTGACCATCGCCCGCGACGTCAAGATCCAGGTCGAGTTCAACCCGGCCGCGGTCGCCGAGTATCGCCTGATCGGCTATGAGAACCGCGTGCTGCGCGAGGAGGATTTCGCCAACGACCGGGTCGATGCCGGCGATATCGGCGCCGGCCACCAGGTCACCGCGCTGTACGAGATCACCCCGGTGGGCGCGGCCTCCAGGCAGCTGCCGGCGCGCCGCTATGCCGTCCCCGGGCGCATGCCTCCCACAGGCAAGGCCGATGAGCTGGCGCACCTGCGCCTGCGCTACAAGCAGCCCGGGCAGGAACGCAGCGGACTGATCCAAACGCCGATCCTGACGTCCTCGCTCAAGCCGCAGGCCAGTGGGCAGCTGCAGTTCGCCGCGTCGGTGGCGGCCTACGCCGACCTGTTGCGCGGCGGCACCCACCTGGGCAGCTGGCGTTGGAACGAGGCCATCGACAGCGCCCGCGCCCACCTCGGCAGCGACCCCTACGGCCTGCGGCGGGAGATGGTCGAACTGATGCAGCAAGCCCGCCAGCTGACCCAGGCCGAGCCCGAACGCGGCGAGCCCGTGGCGGGCCTGGGCCAGCCCTGAGGGCTCAGTTCACCAGCTGCGGCGCAGGGCGCCCGAACAGATAGCCCTGCCCGCGTCGGCAGCCCAGCCCCAGCAGCGCGCGCCGCTGGTGCTCGGTCTCCACGCCTTCGGCGATGGTCTCGATGCCCAGCGTGTTGGCCAGCGCCAGGATCGCGCGCACCAGGGCGAAACTCTCCGGCTGGTCGCTATCCAGCCCGGAGACGAAACTGCGGTCGATCTTGAGCACCGACAGCGGAAAGCGGTGCAGGTAGGACAAGGCCGAGAAACCGGTGCCGAAATCGTCCAGCTGCGCCAGCACGCCGTGCTCGCGCAGCGTGCGCAGGCTGCGCAGCGTGCGCGGCGCATCGTCCAGCAGCGCCACCTCGGTGATCTCCAGGCGCAGCTGCGCCGGGTCGGCGCCATGGGTGCGGCACAAGTCCAGCAGGCGCTCGGCAAAGTCCGCCGAGCTGAAGTGCCGGGGCGAGACATTGACCGACAGGTAGCCCTTGGGCTGCTGCGCCAGGCGTCGCACCACCTGCGCGTACATCAGCCAGTCCACCTGTTCGATCAGGCCGCTGTCCTCGCCCAGGGCGATGAAGGCATCCGGGGCCAGCAGGCCGCGGCGCTCGTGCTGCCAGCGCAGCAGCGCCTCGTGGCCGATCACCCGGCCATCGGTCATGTCCACGATCGGCTGGTAATGCGGGACGAACTCATCGTGGATGATCGCCCGGCGCAGGTCGGCTTCCAGCTCCAGGCTGTGCAGGGCGGTCTCGCGCATGACCTGGTCGAACACCGCGCTGCGGTCGCGGCCCTGGGCCTTGGCGCGGTACATGGCCGCATCGGCATCGCGCAGCAGCTCATCGCCGCTGCTGTAGCGCCGATGCCAATGCGCGATGCCGATGCTGGCCGCCGGGAACAGTTCGCGCCCGGCCACCTGCATCGGCCGGCCCAGCTGCACCAGCAGCTGCTCGGCGAGCACGCTGGCGCGCTCGGTCGCCGCGCCGCACCAGGCGATGATGGCGAACTCGTCGCCCCCCAGCCGTGCCACGACGTCGGTCGGGTCCGCCGTGGCGATGATGCGGCGCGCGACTTCCATCAGCATCTCATCGCCGGCGGCGTGGCCGATGCTGTCGTTGACCACCTTGAAGCGGTCCAGGTCCAGGAACAGCACCGCGAAGGCCGCCTCCGGCCGCAGGCGCGCGGCCTCCACCGCCGCGGTCAGCTTGTCGGCCAGGTGCGCGCGATTGGGCAGGCCAGTGAGCGCGTCGTGGGTGGCCTGGTGCAGCAGGCGCTGCTCGGCGCGCATGCGTTCGCTGATCTGTTGCAGCAGGGCGTTGTTGGCCTCGGCCAGCTCGTAAGTGCGCGCCCGCACGCGCGCCTCCAGCTCGCTGTGCGCCTCGCGCAACCGCGCTTGGCCGCGCTGGCGCGCCACGCCGTTGGCCAGGTGGTGGGCGACGAAGACCAGCAGGTCCAGGTCGTCCGGGGTGAAGCTCTCTTCGGGCGAGTAGCTCTGCACGACCACCGCGCCGAAAGCGTCCTCGCCGTTCAACAGCGGCGCGCCCAGCCAGCTGTGCGCCGGCGCGCTGCCGCCCTGCTGGATTTCCCCGCGCGCCACCAGCGCCTTGACCTCGTCCCAGGACGCCAGCATCGGCCTGGCATCGCGGATCACGTACTCGGTCACTCCGCGGCCCAGCGGCCGGGACACGCGCATGCTGTCGCGCTCGTCCACCGAGTACACGAAATGCAGGGTGGTCCCGTCCTCGGAGACCAGCGCGATATAGAAGTTGCGCGCGTTCATCAGCCCGCCGACCACGCCGTGGACCTCGCGATAGAAGTCCTCCTGCGTCGGGCAGGTCACCGAGCGTTCGGTGATGCGGTACAGCGCCTTCTGCAGCGTCTCGGCGCGCACCCGCTCCACCACCTCGGACTGCAGCTCGGCATTGGCCCGCTGCAGCTCGGCCGTGCGCTGGGCGATGCGCTGTTCCAGCGCGTCGTGCGCCTGGCGACGCTCCAGCGCCACCAGGATGTGCTGGGCCACGTAGGAAAGCAGCGCGCGGTCCTCGTCGGTGTAGGTGACCGGGGTGTCGTAGCTCTGCACGACGATGGCGCCCACCACCCGGTCCTCGCGCCGCATCGGCACACCCAGCCAGTCCAGGCTGTCCGGCCCGTGCAGGGCTTCGGCCTCGATCCGCAACTGCTGGCGCAGGACTTCCGAGGGACCGCGCAGCGGCTGCCCGTGCCGCAGCAGTGCGAAGGTCATGCTGTTGGGCATGTCCTCCTCGGCGAAGGCCCGTTCCGGGTCGGCGACGTAGTCGTCCTGCTGGTCGGCGAAGTACAGGAAGCGCATCGTCCGGCTACGGTCGTCGTACACCACGATATAGCAGTTCTCGGCATACATCAGCGTGGCGATCACCCGATGCAGGCGCCGCAGCATCTCCTGCATCTCCAGATCGGCACCGGCCAGGTCGGCGATCTCGTAGAGCGCCTGCTGCAGCTGCTTGGATTTTTCCAGCGAGGCGATACGCGCACGGGCGCGGTCATGCTCCAGCGCCAACTCGAACAGCTGAGCGGCCATGGCCAGCACGCGCTCGCCCAGCGCAGACGTCAGTAAGGCATCGCGTGGCGGCAGCAAGGCCAGTGCCATGCAGGCCTCGCCTCGGGCGTCGCACCACAGATGCAGCATCGACCCATCCGCCGCGGCGGCCGGCAGCTGGCGGCTGGCCAACAGGTCATCGGCCAGCTGCGCAAGCCCGGCGCTCGCCTCCTGGCTGGCGTGGGCATGGCGCCCCAGCACGGGGTCCTGCCAGGCAACGGCCAGCGCGGTTCCCGCAGGCAGCACCTGCTCCAGCGCCGACAGCAGTCGCTGGCCAGGGGATACGCACAATGCCTGTTGCGTCTGATCGAGCGCCAAGTGCCTGCCCATCCCTGCCCGCTGTCCTGCTGGTTCTGCCATTGCGGGAGAATACTCTCGGTGCGAACCGGATCCTCAATGCGCCCGGCAACCCCCGATGCCCCGGCCGCACGTTCATGACCGCATGCTCCCCTGCAGCTCACTTACGTCCTGGTCCCTGCCGACCGGCCATCACGCCGGCACGACCGCTGTGCCGGCCGGCCGCTATGCGTCGCGCAGGCGAACGCTTAACCTGCCGCCGGTGAACGATGCCACCGCCCCCGCAGACGAGACGCTGATGCTGGCCTATGCCGGCGGCGACGTGCGCGCGTTCGAAATGCTCTATGCCCGCCATCGCACACGCCTGTATCGCTACCTGCTGCGGCAGGTGCGCAACGGCGCGGTCGCCGACGAACTGTTCCAGGACGTGTGGCAGCGGGTGATCGCCGCGCGCCAGAGCTGGAAGCCCGAGGCCAGCTTCGGCACCTGGCTGCTGCGCATCGCCCACAACCGGCTGGCCGACCATTGGCGCGCCCTGCAGCACCGCCCCGCGGCGCCCGCCGATGCCGACGCACGCGCCGAGCGCGTGCCCGACCCGCACACCCCCGAGCAGCAGGCCAGCGACGCCCAGCGCCAGCAGGCCTTGCGCCAGGCGCTGGACGAGCTGCCACAAGACCAGCGCGAGGTCCTGACCCTGCGCCTGGAGCAGGACCTGACCCTGGAGGAAATCGGTGAAATCACAGGCGTGGGGCGCGAGACGGTGAAGTCGCGCTTGCGGTATGCCATGGACAAGCTGCGTGCGAGGCTGGCCACATGAACCGGCGACCGGAAGACGCGCTGAGCGCGGAAGAGCGCGTCCTGGCCGAGCTGCTGGCCCGGGACGCGGCGGCCGGACAGGCGCAGCCCTCCACCGCGCTGGATGCGGCCATCCTCGGCGCGGCGCGCGAGGCAGTGGAGGCGCCGCCTGCAACGAAGGCGGCGACGCCAGCTGCCAGCGACGCCGCTGCGCCGCCCGCCATGTACCCGCCCGCCGCCCCGCCGGTCACCCGCGCAGATGCGCATCACCGTGGCCGCAGGCGGAGGCGCTGGTCGCTGGGCGTCGGCACCGCCGCCGCGGTGCTGCTGGCCACCACCCTGGCCTGGCAGCTGCGTCCTGGGCCAGAGATGACCTTGGTGCGCGAGGCGCCGCCGCCTGCCGTGAACCCACCGGCGCCGCTGCAGGCGCTCGCCACCGCAGACGACGCTGCCGCGCGGCCCGATGCCGCACCGCCGACCGAGCCCGCGGCTGGCGCGGAGGCCCCGCCCGTGCCGCCGCCCAGGATGCTGGCGCCCCCCAGGCCGGGCGAGGCGCAGGCGCGCCGGGCACCTGCGCCTGCGTTCGCGCCGCCGGCCGTGGTGCCAGCGCCGGTGCCGGCCCCGCAAGCACCCGAGCCGCGTCCCACGGACATCGCCTCCCCGCCCGCGCCGGCGGCCGCGCGCGCCAGCGCGGCCGAGGTGATGGCCGCACCGCCCCCGCCTCCGCCTGCCCCACCCGAACCCGCCCCGGCCTCGGCGCCTGATCCGGCGGCCTTGTACGAATACGCGACTCCGGACGAGCAACGCGTCCAGCAAGTCCCGGCCAAGCCCCGCGCCCCGCGCGCCAAGGAAGCCGAGCACGCTCCGTCGCGGCCCGAAGGCGCACGCACGCAACGGGTCATGCGCACCGACACCCTGGTCCCGGTGGCCGACGATTCCCTGCTCAGCCGCGAGGACTGGATCGAGCGCATCCGCACCCGCTACGGCCTGGGCGATGTCCTCTCGGCCAGGCGCAGCCTGCAGCTGTTCGTGCAGATGCACCCGCATGACAAGGTGCCGGACGATCTGCAGCCGCTGCTGCGTCCATGAGCGACACCCTGGCCCAGCCGGCGCAGCTGGAGCGGGTCGTCAAGCACAGCCGCTTCCTGGCCCTGGCCGCAGCGGTGGAAGCGCCGGCGCAGGCCATGGCCTTCGTGCAGCGCGTGGGCGAGCCGACCGCGACGCACAACTGCTGGGCCTACCGCATCGGCGAGGACTACCGCAGCAGCGATGACGGCGAGCCTGCAGGCACCGCCGGGCGGCCAATCCTGGCCGCGATCGATGGCCAGGGCTACGACCGCGTGGCGGTGGTGGTCACGCGCTGGTATGGCGGCATCAAGCTTGGAGCCGGTGGACTGGTGCGCGCCTACGGTGGCACCGCGGCCGAATGCCTGCGCACCGCCATGCGCCAGCCGCTGATCGCCCATGCCACGCTGCGCCTGCATTGCGGCTTCGACGACCTGGGCCTGGTCCATGCCGCGCTGGCGCAGCACGGCGCGGAGAAACTGGACGAAGGCTTCGACCCCAAAGGTGCGCTGCTGCGCGTGCGGTTGCCCGCGGACCGCTGCGAGGCCTTGAAAATCCAGCTGCGCGACGCCACCCGTGACCGGGTGCGCTTCATCGACCCGCCTGCCGCGGGCTGAAGGTCACCTCTTCCCCCAGCAAGCGCCCTTGCATGCCTTCCCAAGACAGCGACGTCCCGCCCCGCCCATCCGCCACTGCGCCCGCCGACGCACCACGCAAGGCGCCGTTGGGCAGCCTGCGCGCCCTGTGGCCGTTCGTGATGCGGCAGAAGGGGCTGTTCCTGGCCTGGCTGCTGTCCCTGGGTGTGGCCTCGGTGGCGACCTTGAGCTTTCCCGCGGCGGTCAAGCAGATGATCGACCAGGGCTTCGGCAGCGGCAGTGGCGAGAGCATCGACCGCACCTTCCTGCTGCTGTTCGGGGTGGCCGTGGTCCTGGCCCTGGCCAGCGCGGCGCGCTTCTACTTCGTCTCGCTGCTGGGCGAGCGCGTGGTGGCCGACCTGCGCCGCCGCCTGTACGCGCACCTGATCACGCTGGACGCGGACTTCCACGACCGCACCCGCAGTGGCGAGCTGGTCTCGCGGCTGTCGGCCGACAGCGAGCTGCTGCGCAGCGTGGTGGGCAGCAGCATGTCCGTGGCCCTGCGCAGCACGGTGACGGTGATCGGCTCGATGGTGATGCTGTTCGTCTCCAATCCGCGCCTGGCCGGCTTTGCGCTGATCGGCATCCCGGTGGCGGTGCTGCCCATCATCCTGGGCGCGCGGCGACTGTCCAAGGCCTCGCGCGTCAGCCAGGACCGGGTGGCCGACGCCAATACGCTGGCCAGCGAAACCCTGGGCGCGGTGCGCACGGTGCAGGCGCACGCGCGTGAGCCCTACGAGCGCAGCCGCTTCGAGGCGGCGCTGGCCCTGGCGGTGGACACCGCGCGGCGACGCATCCGCTCGCAGTCCTTCGTCACCGCCGGCGCCATCACCCTGATCTTCGGCGCGATCACCCTGGTGCTGTGGTCCGGCGCGCACGACGTCAATGCCGGTCGCATGAGCGCCGGCACCCTGGGACAGTTCGTGCTGTATGCGCTGATCGGCGGCGGCTCGATCGGCGCCCTGGCCGAGGTCTGGAACGAGCTGCAACGCGCCGCCGGCGGCATGGGCCGCATCGGCGAACTGCTGGACGAGGCACCGCGCGTGCTGGCCCCGGCCGCACCGCAGGCGCTGCCGGCGCCGGTGCGCGGCGAGATCCGCTTCGAACAGGTGGTGTTCCATTACCCCTCGCGTCCGGACGTGCCGGCGCTGGATGACTTCGACCTGCACGTTCGCCCGGGCGAGACCGTGGCGCTGGTGGGCCCATCCGGCGCCGGCAAGAGCACGGTGTTCTCGCTCCTGCTGCGTTTCTACGATGCCCGCTCCGGCACGCTGCGGCTTGACGGTCTGGACCTGCGCCAGCTCGAGATCGGCGCGCTGCGCGAGCAGATCGCGCTGGTGCCGCAGCAGCCGACGCTGTTCGCCAGCAGCGCGGCGGACAACATCCGCTACGGCCGGCTGGAGGCCACCGACAACGAACTGCAAGCCGCCGCGCAGGCCGCCGAGGCCGACGGTTTCATCCGCGAACTGCCCGACGGCTACGACACCCAGCTCGGCGAGCGCGGCGCACGCCTGTCCGGCGGCCAACAGCAGCGCATCGCCATCGCCCGTGCGGTACTGAAGGACGCGCCGGTGCTGCTGCTGGACGAGGCCACCAGCGCCCTGGACGCCCAGAGCGAGCGCGCCGTGCAGTCGGCGCTGGAACGGCTGATGGAAGGCCGCACCACCCTGGTCATCGCCCACCGCCTGTCCACCGTGCTCAAGGCCGATCGCATCGTGGTCATGGACCGCGGCCGCATCGTGGCCCAGGGCACGCACGCGGAGTTGATCGCGCAGGATGGCCTGTACGCAGAGCTGGCCCGCCTGCAGTTCATCGACTGAGCGCCGAAGTCGCGCAACGCTGCGGCAATTCCAGCGCCGCAGCGCCATCGCGCCACTCCGGCGGGGCGGTGCGAACCACACAGCGGCCAGGCTTTGCGCCTTCACGCCCATCTGCGCCAACGCGCGCCAGCATCCGGGCCATGACCGAACTGCGTGCCGTGCAGGCCGACATCACCAAGCTGGACGTGGACGCCATCGTCAACGCCGCCAATTCCTCGCTGCTGGGCGGCGGTGGCGTGGATGGTGCGATCCACCGCGCCGCCGGCCCTGACCTGGTGGCCGAGTGCCGCCTGCTGCAAGGCTGCAAGACCGGCCAGGCCAAGATCACCCGTGGCTATCGTCTGCCCGCGCGGTACGTGATCCACACCGTCGGCCCGGTCTGGCAGGACGGCACTCACGGCGAAGCGGCGCTGCTGGCCAACTGTTATCGCAACAGCATCGCGCTGGCGGCCGGCCATGGCCTGGCGACGCTGGCGTTTCCCGCCATCAGCACCGGCATCTACGGCTACCCCAAACAGGCAGCTGCGCAGATCGCGGTGGATACCGTGCGCGAAGCAACCCAGGGCACCTCACTGCGCGAAGTGCTGTTCTGCTGTTTCTCGGATGAGGACTTGCAGCGCTATGCGGCGCTGCTGGCGTCGCAGTAGCTACACCGCCGATGGCCCTGGCGCCATCGGGTGACGCCGGGGCCTTTCCTGTAAAGCCCCTTCGCCGATAAATCGGCTCCCACAGCGTCCAAGTACCGGCCAGCAAAAAAGGCGACGCATCGCTGCGTCGCCTCTCCAATCCGCTCATGTCGCTTCTCCGACAGTGTCGCTGTCGCAGCCCCGGTCAGCCCGGCTGCTGCATCGGCTCGGGCGTCACATCCACCACCGGCATCGAGGGCAGCTTGACCAGCGCGGTCTTGCGGCGCGGCCTGCTGGGGAAGGAATGCCGCAGGATGCGCCAACTCACCTGGCCGAACTGCTTGAACAACGAGCCGGTGTTGTAGTGCTGGCCATAGCGCTTGCAGATCTGACGCACTTCCACTGCCATCTCGGCGTAGCGGTTGGCCGGCACGTCCGGGAAGAAATGGTGCTCGATCTGGTGGCTCAGGTCGCCGGTCAGCACGTCGATCACCCGGCCGCCGCTGATGTTGGACGACCCGCGCAGCTGGCGCAGGTACCAGTGCCCACGGCTCTCGTTGCGCAGCACCTCCTTGGGGAAGGTCTCGGCATCGGCGGTGAAGTGACCGCAGAAGATCACCACGTAGGTCCAGATGCTGCGCATCACGTTCGCCGCCAGGTTGCCCAGCAGCACCGGCAGGAAGAACGGGCCGGCCAGCAGCGGGAAGATCACATAGTCCTTCAGGACCTGGCGCCCGGCCTTCTTGGCCACCGGACGGGTCTGCGCCCACAGCTTGGCAAAGCTCATCTTGCCGCTCAGGAAACGGCCCAGGCGCAGGTCCTGGATCGCCACGCCCCATTCGAACAGCAGGCAGAAGATCACCGCGATCGGCGGCTGCAGCAGGTAGAACGGCTTCCACTTCTGCTCGGGGAAGATGCGCAACAGGCCGTAGCCGATGTCATCGTCCATCCCGCGCACGTTGGTGTAGGTGTGGTGGCGGAAGTTGTGGGTCTTGCGCCAGTACTCGCTGGTGGCCACGATGTCCCACTCGTAGGTCTTGCCCTGCAGCTGCGGGTCGCCCATCCAGTCGTACTGGCCATGGATCACGTTGTGACCCACCGTCATGTTCTCCAGGATCTTGGCCAGGCCCAGCATCAGCACGCCGAGGATCCATGCGGGGATCAGGATGGTGTGGATGAAGGCACCGGCGAACAGCGCCGCGCGCCCGGCCACTTCCAGCCAGCGCACGGCCGAGATCGACCGGCGGATGTAGCGGGCATCGCGCTCGCCCAGCGTGGCGACGGTGCGCTTGCGCAGGGCGTCGAGCTCCTCGCCGAAGCGCTGCAGTTCTTCCGGATTGAGGGCGCGGCTGCGGGTCTTCATGTCTACAGGTCCAGAACCAGATCGGAGGTGGCGCTGCTCACGCAGAGCTTGAGCGCGGCGGTCGGCTCGCCATGCAGCGTGCCGGTGGTCAGGTCGCGGGTGGTGCCGGCGGACTTGCCGCAGACGCAGGTATTGCACAGGCCCATGCGGCAGCCGTGGGTCGGCTTGAGGCCCTCGGCCTCCAGCGCTTCCAGCAGGCTCATGCCGCGCCGCAGCGTCAGGCTGCGGCCGCTGGCGGCCAGCTCGACCTGCACCGTGCCGGTGTCGCTGTCCTGTCGCGGCGGCGGGGTGAAGGCCTCGCACAGGAAGCGTGCGGCCCTGTCCTGCACCAGCGCTGCCGCGGCGGCGGTGAAGCCCGACGGACCGCAGGCGTAGACGCAGTGCGCGGCAAGATCTTCATGCGCGGCCAAATGCGCAGCCTCGATGCGGCCGGATGCTTCATCGGCCGCCTCGGCAGCCTGGCGCGTCAGCACGAAGCGCACCTGGAAATTGGCATGGCGCGCGGCCAGCGCGCGCAGCTCGGCGACGAAACACAGCTCCTCGCGCGTGCGCGCCCAGTACATCAGGGTCACCGGCGCCGGCATGCCCTGCGCATCCAGCGCGCGCACCAGCGACATCAGCGGGGTGATGCCGCTGCCGGCGGCCAGGAACAGGCTGGGCATGGCGGTGGGCGGCAGCACCATCTCGCCGAAGGCAGGGCCGATATCCAGCAGGTCGCCGACCTGCACGCGCTCGACCAGATGCTGGCTCACCCTGCCGCCGGCGATGCGCTTGACCGTGATCGACAGGCGCTCACTGCCAATGGCGTTGGTCAGGCTGTAGCTGCGCCAGACCCGCGCGCCCTCGATCTCCACACCGATATTGACGTGCTGGCCAGGCTGGAACCCTTGCCAGTGACCATTGGCCTGCAGCACCAGGGTCACCGCGTCGGCCGATTCGGCGCGCTTTTCCAGCACGCGCGCCAGCGGACGCTCCCAGCGCCACAGCGGATGGACCCGCGAGGCCCAGTAGTCGAAGACCATTGGCGTCACCAGGGGCTGCACCAGGCGGCGCAGCGCACTGGGAGGGCGGGTGGCGGGGGGGACAGGCAGGACGGGGATGGCGCTCATGGGAAGACACTATACACATGCAAAAACAGCTGTGTATACAACTGTATATTCAGTTCAGGGCTATGATTCACCCCGGGTCGTCCGATGTGAAGCCACCTTTGAATCCTGCCGCCGAACTCCATCCCAACGCAGCTGCGACGGACACCCCAGTCCGCAAGGCCTCGATCTCGCGCGAGGACCTGCTGGCGGCCGCGCTCAAGCTGGTCGGCCCGCACCGCAGCGTGTCCTCGCTGAGCCTGCGCGAGGTGGCGCGCGAAGCCGGCATCGCCCCCAACAGCTTCTACCGCCAGTTCCGCGACATGGACGAATTGGCCATCGCGCTGATCGACCTGGCCGGCCGCTCGCTGCGCCAGATCATCGGCCATGCGCGCCAGCGCGCGGCCAGCAGCGACCGCAGCGTGATCCGCCTGTCCGTGGAGACTTTCATGGAACAGCTGCGGGCCGATGACAAGATGCTGCACGTGCTGCTGCGCGAGGGCGCGGTGGGCTCGGACGCGTTCAAGCAGGCGGTGGAGCGCGAGCTGAACTACTTTGAGGAAGAGCTGAAGGTGGACCTGATCCGCCTGGCGGCCGCCTCCCGCGCGCCCCTGCACGAGCCGGCGCTGGTGTCCAAGGCCATCACCCGCCTGGTGTTCACCATGGGCGCGGCCGCCATGGACCTGCCACCGGAAAAGGACCCGGAACTGATCGAGCAGATCTCGCAGATGCTGCGCATGATCATCACCGGCTCGCGGGTGCTGGCGCGCCACCCCGGCGCCTGAGCGCGCGATTCAAAGGAGCTGGAAGCACATGGACCCTGTGACCCGGACCGGCATCGCCTTTTTCTTCTCGGCTTGTCTGGGTGTCGGTGCGTTTTTGTCCAGGACCGAGGACACGCAGCGGTTGCTGTTCTTCGCAGCGGTGGCCCTGTGCGCGCTGGCCGTGGGCGGCAATGTGCGTGAACTGCGCGCCGAGGGGCGTGCCATCGGCTGGACCCAGGGACGTCGCCTGCCCGTGGCCGGGCTCAACCTGTCGGCGGTCCTGCTCACCATGATCCTGGCGACCGCAGCGGTGTCCCTGCTCGATTGAGCCGGCCGGTTTTGTCTCTGCTCGCACGAACGCTGCCCTGAGGCCAGGCGCGGCGTACGAGCCGGGCCGCCCTGGCCTTCAGTCGGTATTGGGCGGTGTCTCAGCTTCTGAGACCTTGCGCCCGCACGTTGCCGGCACCTGCACACCGGTTCACGCACCCTGCCCCACATGGCTGCCGTCTCCAACGACCTGATCGTCCTGCGCCCGGAGGGGCTGTACTGCCCGGCGGGCGACTTCCATATCGATCCGTGGAAGCCGGTGCCACGCGCGGTCATCACCCATGGTCACGGCGACCACGCGCGCACCGGCATGGGCCGCTACTGGGCCACCCGCGAGAGCCTGCCGATCCTGCGCTGGCGGCTGGGCGAGCAGGATTACGACATCCGCGAATACGGCGAGGCCTTCCAGATCGGGGACGCGCGCCTGTCGCTGCACTCGGCCGGGCACGTGCTGGGCTCTGCGCAGGTGCGGATCGAGGTCGGTGATCAGGTCTGGGTGGCCTCTGGCGACTACAAGCGCCAGCCCGACCCGACGTGCGCGCCCTTCGAAGTGGTGCCTTGCGACACCTTCATCACCGAGGCGACCTTCGGCCTGCCGATCTATCGCTGGCCGGACACGCGCGAGGTGGCGCGCGACATCGTGGCCTGGCGCCGGCACTGCGCCGAACGCGGCGAAGCGGCGATTCTCTATTGCTACGCGCTGGGCAAGGCGCAGCGCGTGCTGGCCGAGCTGCGCGCCTTCGACGACCAGCCGGCGCTGCTGCACGGGGCGATCCAGGCCGGCGTGGAGGTCTACCGCAGCGCCGGCATCGCCATGCTCGACACCTTGCCCGTCTCCGAGACCGCACGCGGCAGCGACTACGCCGGCCAGCTGATCCTGGCGCCGCCTTCCGCGGCCGGCAGCCCGTGGATCCGCCGCTTTCGCAAGGCGCAGCAGGGCTTCGCCTCCGGCTGGATGCGGGTGCGCGGCAATCGGCGCCGGCGCAACTACGACCGCGGCTTCGTGGTCTCCGACCATGCCGACTGGCCCGACCTGCTGCGCACCGTGCGCGAGACCGGCGCCAGCCGCGTCATCGCCACCCATGGCAACACCGACGCCATCATCCGCGCCATGAACGAGGCCGGCATCGCCGCCGAGGCCTTCCGCACCGATTACGGGAACGAGGAATGAGCCCGCCGTTCCTCTGTGGGCATGCTCACCCTCGTCGCGTTCGCAGCGCTCCTGTGCTTGCCCGCAGCCGCTGCGCGCGACACCCCCTGGCCATGTATGGCATCCGCGATCCCGAGCGTCAGCGGCTCGACTGGAACGCAAGTCGCACGCGCCTGTGCTTGGTCTACACGCCCCACGAGGCATGGCGATGAAGCGCTTCGCCGATCTCTACCAGGCGCTGGACGAAAGCACCGCCACCCTGGACAAGCGCGCCGCGCTGATCGCGTATTTCCGCGACGCGCCGCCGCGCGATGCGGTGTGGGCGCTGTACCTGCTCTCCGGCGGCAAGCTCACCGGCGCGCGGCAGAAGATCGCAGGCACGGGCGAACTGCGCGCCTGGATCGCGCAGGAGTCGGCCACGCCCGACTGGCTGGTGGAAGACAGCTACGACCACGTTGGCGACCTGGCCGAGACCCTGGCCCTGCTGCTGGACGATCCGGCCGATCCGCCGCCGGAGCTGGGCCTGGCCGAATGGATCGAGGAGCGGCTGCTGCCGGTGGCCAACCAGGCCGAGGCCGTGCGCCGCGAGGTGATCGTCTCGGCCTGGCACGCCCTGCCCTATGCGCAGCGGCTGGTCTTCAATAAGCTGCTGACCGGCGCCCTGCGGGTCGGGGTATCGCAGCGGCTGGTGCAACAGGCGCTGGCGGAAATGAGCGGCATCGATATCGCGCGCATCGCCCAACGCATGCTGGGCACGTGGGCGCCGACTCCGCAGTTCCTGCAGGACCTGCTGTCCGCCGAAGACCTGCCCAGCGACCGCCAACAGCCGTATCCGTTCTTCCTGGCCTCGCCGCTGGAAGCGCCGGTGCAGTCGTTGGGCGACATCGCCGACTGGCGCCTGGAGTGGAAGTGGGACGGCATCCGCTTGCAGCTGATCCGGCGCCATGGCGAGGTCGCGCTGTGGTCGCGCGGTGAGGAACGCCTGGACGGCCGCTTCCCCGAAATCGAGGAGGCGGCCGCCACGCTGCCGCGCGATTGCGTGATCGACGGCGAACTGCTGGCCTGGGGCCAGGGCCAGGACGCGCCGATGCCTTTCACCGCGCTGCAGACGCGGATCCAGCGCCGCAAGCCGGGTGCGAAGACGCTGGCCGATACGCCTGCGCGCGTGCAGGCCTACGATCTGCTGGAATTGGATGGCGAAGACCTGCGCGAGCGTGCGCTGGACGAGCGTCGTGCCCTGCTCGAGCAACTGCTGGCAGCGCATGGCGATCCACGCATCACCACCTCCGCACAGGTCCAGGCAGCGGACTGGGAGGCGGCCGCGCAGCTGCGCGAAGGCTCGCGCATGCGCGGCGTGGAAGGCCTGATGCTCAAGCGCGCCGATTCCATCTACCAGGGCGGGCGCAAGCGCGGCGACTGGTGGAAGTGGAAGATCGACCCACTGACCATCGATGCGGTGCTGATTTATGCCCAGGCCGGACACGGCCGCCGCAGCACGCTGTTCACCGACTACACCTTCGGCCTGTGGGACGGGCAGACGCTGGTGCCGGTGGCCAAGGCGTACTCGGGCCTGGACGACAAGGAGATCATGAAGCTGGACAGCTGGATCCGCGCGCACACCACCGAGCGCTTCGGTCCGGTGCGCGCGGTGACGCCGCACCACGTGTTCGAGCTCGGCTTCGAAGCGGTCAACCTGAGCAAGCGGCACAAGTCCGGCGTGGCCACGCGCTTTCCACGCATCCTGCGCTGGCGCCACGACAAGCCGATGGCCGAGGCCGACCGGCTGGAAGACCTGAAGGCGCTGGCGCGGTGAGCCAGCCGCTGCCGCAAGCCCCGTCCCGCAGACGCGCGCGATCGAAAGACACCCCGGCGGTGATCGCCGCCACCGAGGCTCGCGCCGGCACGCGGACCCGCCGGGCGATCGAAGCGCCCTTGCTGGACTGGTTCAAGGCACGCGGCTGGAAGGCCCTGCCGTTCCAGCGCGAGGTGTGGACGCATTATCTGGAAGGCCGCTCCGGCCTGCTGCACACGCCTACCGGCAGCGGCAAGACGCTGGCGGCCTTCGGTGGCCCGCTGCTGGAAGCGGTGCGCGCGCGCAAGGCGTTGGCCACGCCGCTGAAGAAGAACCGCGTGCGCCCGCTGCAGGTGCTGTGGATCACCCCGCTCAAGGCGCTGGCTGCCGACACCACCCGCGCCTTGAGCGAAGCCATCGCCGGCGTCGGCCTGGACTGGCAGGTCGGACAGCGCACCGGCGATGCCAGCGCGCGCGACAAGCGGCTGGCGCGCGCGGGCAAGCTGGACGTGCTGGTGACCACCCCCGAGTCGCTGGCGCTGCTGCTGTCCTACCCAGACACCGCGCCGCAGCTCCGCGACATCCGTGCGGTCATCGTCGATGAGTGGCACGAGCTGCTGGCCAACAAGCGCGGCGTGCTGCTGCAGCTGTGCCTGGCGCGGCTGCGCAAGCTCACCCCCGGCCTGCGCACCTGGGGCCTGTCGGCCACGCTAGGCAATCTGGATGAGGCGGCGGGGGCGTTGATGCCGGTGGAGCCGGGAGTGCCGGGACCGGGGACCGGGGATCCGGGACCCGGGGGTGAAGCAAAAGCAACAGCTGGCTCCATGGCGTCTACGGGCGCAGCAACCGACTTCCCGGGTCCCCGGTCCCCGGTCCCGGGTCCCGGCTTCGCCTTGGTCTCCGGCGTGCGGCCGCGCACGCTCACCCTGGAGACGCTGCGGCCCAAGGCCGGCGAGCGCTTCCCCTGGTCCGGCCATCTGGGCCTGGCCCAGCTTTCGCGGGTGCTGGACAAGCTGCTGGCGGTCAAGACCAGCCTGGTGTTCACCAACACGCGCGCGCAGGCCGAGCTGTGGCATCAGGCGCTGGCCGCGGTGTGGCCCGAGGACCCGGCCACGCTGGCCCTGCACCACGGCTCGCTGAGTCCGCGGCTGCGCAACGAGGCCGAGCAAGGCCTGCGCGAGGGCACGCTGCGCTGCGTGGTGGCCACCTCCAGCCTGGACCTGGGCGTGGACTTTCCCGCGGTGGACCAGGTGCTGCAGATCGGCAGCCCCAAGGGCATCGCCCGGCTGCTGCAGCGCGCCGGCCGCGCGCGCCATCGGCCCGGCGAGGCCGGACACGTGGTCTGCGTGCCCACCCACGCGCTGGAACTGGTCGAATACGCCGCCGCGCGCCGCGCCATCGCCCGGGCCGAGATCGAACCGCGCCACGCCCCGCGCCTGTCGCTGGACGTGCTGGCCCAGCACTGCGTCACCCTGGCCCTGGGCGGCGGCTTCGCGCCCGAGGCGTTGCTGGCGGAAGTGCGCGGCACCCAGGCCTTCGCCGCGCTGGATGACGCCACCTGGCGCGCGGTGCTGGACTTCATCGAGCACGGCGGCAGCGCGCTGGAGCGCTATCCGGATTTCCACAAGGTGGTGCGCGACGCCGATGGCGTCTATCGCGTGCACGAGCGTCGGGTGGCCCTGCGCCACCGGCTGTCCATCGGCACCATCACCAGCGATGGCAGCGTGCAGGTCAAGTTTCTGCGCGGTGGCGGGCTGGGCTCGATCGAGGAACTGTTCGTGGGCCGCCTGCGCCGCGGCGACCGCTTCCAGTTCGCCGGGCGCCTTCTAGAACTGGTCCGCCTGGAAGACATGACTGCCTACGTGCGCGTGGCCAAGGGCGGCGACGGCACGGTCCCGAAGTGGATGGGCGGGCGCATGCCCCTGTCCTCGGAGCTGGGGCGCGAGGTCGAGGCCACCTTCGGCGGCGACCACCAGGACCCGGAGCTGCGCGCCATCGCCCCGCTGCTCGCGCTGCAGGAGCGCCTGTCCGCCCTGCCCGCACCGGGCACGCTGCTGTGCGAACAGGTCAAGGCGCGCGATGGCCAGCACTTGTTCCTGTATCCCTTTGCCGGGCGCCAGGTGCACGAAGGCCTGGCCGCGCTGCTGGCGCTGCGCTGGGGCCGGCTGCGCGCCAACACCTTCGCCTTCGCCGCCAACGACTATGGCCTGGTGCTCTCGCCGGTCAACCCGGCCGAGCTGGACCAGGCCGGCCTGCACGCCCTGCTCTCGCCCGCGCAGCTGGTCGAGGACCTGACCGCCAGCCTCAACCTGGGCGAGCTGGCGCGACGCCAGTTCCGCGAGATCGCGCGCGTATCCGGCCTGTTGCCGCCCTCGCTGCCGGGCAAGACCCCGCGCAGCATGCGCCAGCTGCAGGCCTCCAGCGGGCTGCTGTTCGATGTCCTGAGCCGGCACGACCCGGACCACCTGCTGCTGCACCAGTCCCAGCGCGAGGTCTTCACCGGCGCCCTGGAACTGGACCGGCTGGCCGCGACCCTGCGCGACTGCGCGCAGCGGTCGCTGACCATGCACCGGCCCCGCAGCCTGACCCCGCTGTCCTTCCCGCTATGGGCCGAGAGCCTGCGCGGGCAGCTCAGCACCGAGGACTGGAAGACCCGCGTGCAGCGCGCGGCGCAGCAGCTGGAAAAGAAACATGGGCGTTGAGCTGGACCTGGTCATCGCCGGCGAACCGATGCGCGCCTTGGGCGATCGCGCCCTGTACTGGCCGGAGCAGCGGCGGCTGCTGATCGCCGATCTGCACCTGGGCAAGGGCGATGTGTTCCGCCGCGCCGGCATCGCCCTGCCCAGCGGCGGCACCCTGCACGACCTGCAGCGGCTGAGCGCGCTCATCGAACATACCCAGGCGCAGTCGCTGTGGATCCTGGGCGATGTGCTGCATGGCCCGGCGCCGGATGCGGCCTGGCGTGGCCAGCTGCAGCAATGGCGGCAGCGGCAAGGCGCGCTGGAGATCGCCGCGCTGGCCGGTAACCACGACCGCGCCCTGGTCGGTGCCGACCTGGGCTTGAAGCTGTTGCCGGACGAGCTCGCCGACGGCCCCTTCCTGCTGCGCCATGCGCCGGCTACCCATGCCAGCCTGCACGTCCTGTGCGGTCACGTGCACCCGCAGTTCAAGCAGCCCGGCACCACGCGTCGCTGGCCGGCGTTCTGGCTGCGCCCCGGCGTCACGGTGCTGCCGGCGTTCTCGCAGTTCACCGCCGGGGTCACGCCCGAACTGCAACGCGGCGAGCAGCTGATCGCCTGCGTGGAGGGAGAGGCCATCGCCCTGCCGGTGATGATGCCCGGAGTCAGGACGTCGGCGAATCGGGGCCGGTGATGCGCGCGCTGTCGATGGCCTCCAGGAACGCGGGCGCCAGCGGCCAACGCCCGAAGTAGCCGCGCTGGGTGCCGCTCAACACGCGCAACATATGGCAGCGGCCGCCCGGCAGGCGCCCCATCGGCAGGAACGCCACGTCGCGCAGGCGCGCGGCCGTGTCGCGCTCGGACTGGAACAAGGGCGTCAGCCAGCGGCTCCAGAAGTGGTAGATCGCCACATGCGCGCTGCGCTCGCGCTGGTAGCGCGCCAGCGCAGTGGGCACGTCGCGTTCAGCGCGCAACGCATCGCGCAGGGCCATCGCATCCAGCAGCGCCATGTTCACGCCCTGTCCCAGCTGCGGGCTCATCGCGTGGGCGGCGTCGCCCAGCAGGACCAGGCGGTCGCGGTGCCAGTGGCGCATGACCGCATCGCGATAGCCGGCGCGTGCCAGCTGCGTGCTGGCCTGCACCTGCTGCAGGGGCGCCTCCAGGGCCGGCCACAGCGCGATGACCTCCTCCCGCCAGGCCTGCAGGCCGGCGTGTTCCCATCGGGCAAAGCCTTCGGCCGGCAGGCTCCAAAAGAAGCTCACCCGCGGCGTGTCCTCGCCCGGGCGCGTGCCCACCGGCAGCATGCCGATCATCTTGCGCGCGGCCACGTAGCGCTGGCGAAGCTCGTCTGGCCAGGCCCAGTCGCCCTGCGGCAACAGGCACCACAGCGCGCCCCACGGGTATGGCGTGTCGATCCGCACCCCGCCGGTGGCCGCGCGCAGCGCCGAAGCCGAGCCGTCCGCGGCGATCACCAGATCGAAGGGGCCATGCCAGCGCCCCGTGTCATCCCGGACTTTCCGCGTGTCCTGGCTGATCTGCACGATCCGCGTGCCGCAGTGCACGCCGCCGAACCCTTCCCAGGCCTGGGCCAGCAGCGAGAACAGCGCGCCACGCTGCATGCCCAGTCCGAACAGCCGCCGGTCCAGCGGCGCGTAGCGCATGTCCATGACGGTGCGACCGCACGGCGTCTGGCCGAACAGCCGGTGGATGCGTCGCCCGTGGGCCAAGGCCTGCGGCAGCAGGCCCATCTCCCACAGCACCTGCAATCCGGTGGGCTGCAGCAGGAAGCCGGCCCCGACCGGCCCCAGTTCCGGTGCGCGCTCGAACACCTCGACCCGGTGGCCATCGCCCGCCAGCAGCGCGGCGGCGGCCTGCCCGGCCGTGCCGTAGCCGACGATGGCCAAGTGCAGAGGCGTCCGTTGCATGATCACTCCCTTGGACCTTGATGAAAGTGTGTCTTCTCTCAATGAGAACAGCGGCGAAGAAGTCCGAGACCATCAGTTAGCGCGCCTGGCCCCGAGTCGGGTGTGGCGGACAGCGGGCCAGGACGGCCCGGGGCGGCAAGTCAGCCACGCAGGGCTGACCGAGCCGAGCAGCCATACCCGGCTTGGCGCCGGGCGGGTTGGCGGAGTCGGCTTTTCGCGGCCACCGAAGGCTCCATCGGAAGTCTGCACCGTCCTGCACTTGGGCGTAAGCCCACAAAAAACCCCGCCGGGGGGCGGGGTTCTCAGCGCAGAAAAACCTGGAATCAGGTGACCGGCGTAATGTTCGAAGCCTGGGCGCCCTTCGGGCCCTGCGTGACTTCATAGCTCACGCGCTGGCCTTCCTGCAGGCTGCGGAAGCCCTTCGAGTTGATCGCCGAGAAGTGCGCGAACACATCAGCGCTGCCATCTTCCGGAGCGATGAAACCAAACCCCTTGGCGTCGTTGAACCATTTGACAGTACCGTACGGCATAACTTTCCTGTTCCCCAGGTTGTGTGCATTGGTGGGTGGTGCGGACATGCCGCGTGCCCGAGTATGCAAAAGACTTGCCTGTCTTGACAATTACCCGCGGGCCAGTTCGCCGATCAGCTCGGGCAGGCCGGCCGAGGCGGCCTTCACGTTGGCCAGCACCTCGGCCATGGTGATCTCCTCCCCGGTGCCGCACCCGGCCGCCCAGTTGGCGACGATGCCCAGGCACACGTAGTCCAGCCCCAGCTCGCGCGCCAGGCCTGCCTCGGGCATGCCGGTCATGCCGACCAGGTCGCAGCCGTCGCGGCGCATGCGCGCGATCTCGGCCTTGGTTTCCAGGCGCGGGCCCTGGGTGGCGCCGTAGCAGCCGCCATCGACCACCCGGGTGCCGGTGACCTTCGCCGCGGCCAGCAGCTTGTGCCGCAGCATCGGCGTGTAGGGGTCGCCGAAATCCACGTGCAGCACTTCGCTGCCAGGCTCCTCGCTCAGGGTGGAAATGCGCCCCCAGGTGTAGTCGATCAGCTGGTCCGGACAGGCCAGCACGCGCGGGCCGAAGTCCTCGGTGATGCCGCCGACCGTGTTCAGCGCCAGCACGCGGGTGGCACCGATCTGCTTCAGCGCGGCCAGGTTGGCGCGGTAGTTGATCTTGTGCGGCGGCAGCGAGTGGCCTTCGCCATGGCGCGCCAGGAAGGCCACGCGGTGGCCCAGCAGCGTGCCCACGCGCACCGGTCCGGACGGGTCGCCGTAAGGCGTGGTGACCGCGCGGGTCTCCACCTCGTCCAACGTGGCCAGCCCGTATACGCCGGTGCCGCCGATCACCGCCAGGGAGATCGCCGTCACTTGGCTTCCTTCATCGCATAGATCGCCGGAATGTTGCGCAGGCGCTCGCCCACATCCATGCCGAAGCCGAACACATAGCGGTCCGGCACGGTGACGCCGGTGTAGTCCGCGCGCACGCCTTCGATGGCGCGGTCGTGCTGCTTGACCGTCAGCGCGGCGATGCGCACGTCGGTGGCGCCCTGCTCCAGGCACCACTGGCGCACGGCCTGCAGGGTCAGGCCCTCGTCGAGGATGTCATCGGCCAGGATCACGCGCCGGCCGAACAGCGCCGAGGTCGGGCGGTGCTTCCACACCAACTCGCCGCCGCTGCTCTCGCCGCGGTAGCGGGTGGCATGCATGTAGTCGAACTGCACGTCCTGCCCGCGCGCGCCGAGCTCCAGCGCCAGCTGGCCGGCAAAGGGCAGCGCACCGTTCAAGATGGTGATGAACACCGGCACTTCGCCCTGGTAGTCGGCGGCGATCTCGGCGGCCATGCGGGCGATGGCGGTATCGATCGTGGCGCGATCGACCAGCAGATCGGCCTGGGCCAGCGCCTGGGGGATGGAAAGGTTCGACATCAGGTGGGGATTCCAAGCGGTTGAATGAGACGGGTCTGGGTGCTGTCGTAGCGTTGGTCGGCCAGCAGTCCATCCCAGCCGAGTGCGCCGCGCCCGATCAATCCGAGCAAGGCGGCAGTATTGAGCCGGCGACCGGCGACGGCCTGCAGGGCGTCCTCGACCAGCTCCGGATGGCAGACCAGCACCACGTCGCAGCCGGCGTCCAGGTGCGCATCGACGCGCGATTTCACGCCACCGGCCGCGTGCGCGGCGGCCATGCCGATGTCATCGGAGAACACCACGCCGCGGAAACCAAAGCCGCCCTCGGACGCACTGCCCCGCAGGATCTCGTTGATCCAGCGCGGCGAGTAGCCAGCCGGCTCCGGCGCCACGGCCGGATACTTCACGTGGGCCAGCATGACCGCATCGGCGCCCGCCTCGATGCCGGCGGCGAAGGGCACCAGGTCCTCGGCGCGCAGCACCTCCAGTGGACGCGGGTCCACCGCCTCATCGAAGTGCGTGTCCTCGCGCACGGTGCCGTGGCCGGGGAAATGCTTGAGCGTGGCGGCCATGCCCACGCTGTGCAGGCCGCGCACGTAGGCGCGGGTGAACTCGGCCACGACCTGCGGATCGTCGCTGAAGGCGCGATCGCCGATGGCGCGGTTGCCGCGTGCCAGATCGACCACCGGTGCGAAGCTCAGGTCCACGCCGCTGGCCTGGACCTCGCTGGCCATCAGCCAGGCGTGTTCTTCGGCCAGGGCCAGGGCGCCGGCGCGGTCGCGCGCATACAGGGCGCCGAACTCGCCCAGCGGCGGCAACGCGCTGTAACCCTCGCGGAAGCGCTGCACCCGTCCGCCTTCCTGGTCCACGCAGATCAGCTGCGGCAGGCGCGCGGCCTGGCGGATCGCCGCCGACAGCTCACCCACCTGCGCGCGCGAGGCGAAATTGCGCTTGAACAGGATCACGCCCGCCACCGCATCGTGCTGCAGCCACTCGCGCTCTTGGGCGGTCAGTTCGGTCCCGGCAACGCCGATCACCAGCATGGAGGTCTCCTGGAAGGCGCGTACGGCACCTGCGGCCGCGCATTGTCGCAGAAGCGGCCTGAAGCTTCAGAGCCCGCACGCGCATCGGCTGCGGACCAGCGCCCTGGCCGCGGCCGAGCTGCCCCGCGCCGCCAGCGCTGACTCAGGCCGGGCAGCCGTCCGGCCCGCAGGCCTGTCCCCCGGACGCATCGGCGCCACGCTCGGCCGCGATCTGCCCCAGGATCTGCGCGAACTGCTCCGGCGGCTGGGCGCCCTGCACGGCATAGCGCCCGTCGATGACGAAGGTCGGCACGGCGCTGATGCCCATCGCCCGCGCCTGCTCCAGATCGGCCTGGACCTCGGCACGGCCCTCGTCGGAGTCCAGCAGCGCGCGGATGCGTGCCTGCGCCAGGCCGCCGGCGACGCCGGCCTGCACCAGCGTGGCCGGGTCGGCCAGGTTGCGTCCCTGCGCGAAGTGCGCCTGGAACAAAGCCTCGCCCACGGCATCGGCCACGCCCTCGCGCGCGGCCAGCCACATCAGCCGATGCGCCGGCAGCGTGGTCACCCGGACCTGGCCGCGGTCGAAATCCATCGGCAACCCCTCGCCCTGCGCGGTGGCCTGGGTCTGCGCCAGCAGCTGCCCCGCCCGCTCGGCGCCGCCGAACTTGGCAGCCAGCGCCTCACGCAAGGGAACGGGCTGCTCGCCCGCTTCCGGGTCCAGTTGGTAGGCATGCCAGTGCACGTCCATGGCGGGTGCCGCATCGCCCAGCAACTGCAGCGCACGCTGGAAGCGGTGCTTGCCGATCCAGCACCAGGGGCAGACCACGTCGGACCAGATATCGATTCTCATGACGCCTGCATGGTGGCGGCCGGTGCCGGGCACAAGGCTCAGCCGCGTTCGGCCGCGCTCCAGCGCGCGTAGGGGTGCGATGCCAGGGCCAGGTTGTAGTAGCGGCCCTCGTCGGTAACCTCCGCGCCGGCCCACGCGGGCTTCTCGAAGGCCTCGTCGGCCGCACCCAGCTCCACCTCGGCCACCACCAGCCCGGCGTTGTCGCCGAGGAACTCATCCACCTCCCACAGGTGCGCGCCGACCGTGACCAGGTGGCGGCGCTTGTCGACCAGCCCGCCCACGCACAGCGCCAGCAGCGCCCATGCGTCCTCCACCGGCACCGGGTACTCGAACTCCTGCCGGGTATGGCCCATCTGGCGCGACTTGATGTTGAGGAAGGCCGTTTCGCCCTGCAGGCGCACACGCACCGAAGCCTTCTGCGTGCCGGCCTCCACCGCGCCGACATCGTTGAGATAGCCCTGCGCCATCGGGATCACCGCATGGGCGGCCGCGCGCCAGGCATCGCCGGTGACCAGGAATTTGCGTTCGATTTCGATGGCCATGGGGGAGTTGAGGAGTGAATGGAGAGGAGTGAGGAGTGAGGGTTGGGAGCAACGAGGAACGAGAGAGCTTGGCTTCTCAGCGTTCGAACAGGGCGATGCTTTCCACGTGCGCGGTGTGGGGGAACATGTCCATCGCGCCGGCGGCCCGGAGCTTGAAGCCGTGTTCGTTGACCAGGTAGCCGGCATCGCGTGCCAGCGAGCCCGGATGGCAGCTGACATAGACGATGCGGCTGAACTGCTTCAGCGGAAGCTGCTGCAGCACATCGATGGCGCCGGAACGGGGCGGATCCAGCAGCAGCTTGTCGAAGCCCTGCTTCATCCATTCGGCCTCGCGCTGGTCCTGGGTCAGGTCGGCGGCGAAGAACTGCGCATTGCCCAGGCCGTTGCGCGCGGCGTTGTCCCTGGCGCGCGCCACCAGGCCGGCCTCGCCCTCCACGCCCACCACTTCGCGCACGCCGCGCGCCAGCGGCAGGGTGAAGTTGCCCAGGCCGCAGAACAGGTCCAGCACCCGGTCCTGCGGCTGCGCATCCAGCAGCGCCAGGGCGTGGGCGATCATCTTCTGGTTGAGCGAGGCATTGACCTGGATGAAGTCCAGCGGCCGGAAGGCCAGTTCCACGTCCCACTGCGGCAGCCGGAAGGACAGCGGCACCTCGGCCGGCCACAGCGGGTGGACGCTTTCCAGGCCACCGGGCTGCAGGAAGATCGCAAAATCGTGCGCCTGCGCGAAGGCGGTCAAGGCCTGGCGGTCGTGCTCGGACAGCGGCTGCAGGTGGCGGAAGGTCAGCGCCACGGTGTCGTCGCCGGCAATGAACTCGATCTGCGGGATGTCGCGCTTGGCGTCCAGGCCCTCCACCAGCGCGGCCAGCGCCTGGATCCTGTTGCCGATCTGCGGGATCACGGTATGGCAGACCGACAGGTCAGCCACGAACCGCGGGTCGAGCTCGCGGAAACCCACTAGCGTCTTGTCCTTCTTCATCACCCGCCGCACGGAGAAGCGCCCTTTGCGGCGATAGCCCCAGTTCTGACCCACCAGCGGTTCCAGCATGCGCTCGGGCGCGACATGGCCGATGCGCTCCAGGTTCTCCATCAGCACCCGCTGCTTGGCCAGGATCTGCTGGTCTTCCTCCAGGTGCTGCAGCACGCAGCCGGCGCAAACGCCGAAGTGCGGGCAGCGCGGGGTCACGCGGTGCGGCGAGGCCTGCAGCACCTCGGTGGTGCGGGCCTCGTCGAAGTGGCGGTTGTGGGCGGTCGGCTCTGCGATGACCGTTTCGCCCGGCAAGGCGCCACTGACGAAGGTGACCTTGCCGTCGACCTCGCCGCTGGCGCGGCGGGCCACGCCACGGCCATCGTGGCTCAGGTCGGTGATGGAGGCCTGGAAAGGCGTGCGGTCGAATCGGTTGCGGTGACGGGCCACGTGGCGAAGGGCTGCGCGATTGGGCCGCCTATTGTCGCAGATGGCTCGATTCGGGCGCGGACCGCGTTAACATCCCCGGACATCACACCGCTGGGATGCTCGGGATGACGGTACGAATCCTGTTGGTCGAGGACGACCCCATCAGCCGCCAGTTTCTCTGTCACGCGCTGGACGCCCTGCCCGCCGAGGTCGTATGCGCGCAGACCCAGGCCGAGGCCTTGCGCGCGGCGGGGCCCTTTAGCCTGTACCTGATCGATGCCAACCTGCCCGACGGCAGCGGCAGTGCCCTGCTCGAACAGCTACGCGCCAGGGCGCCTGAGGTTCCGGCCCTGGCCCACACCGCGGACGACTCGGCGGCCTTGCACAGCGGCCTGTGCAAGGCCGGCTTCGCCGGGGTGGTGCGCAAGCCCATCCAGGCCGAGGCCTTACGTGAGGTGGTGCGCCAGGCCATGGGCATGCCCACCCATGCGCCGGCGCCGCTGCCGCTGCACACCTGCAGCGAGGGCGCGCCGGACTGGGACGACGAGGCCGCACTGAAGGCCCTGGGCGGGAACCCGGCGAATCTGGCCACCCTGCGCGGGATGTTCCTGGGCGAGCTGGCCCTGCAGCGCGATGGCGTGCTGGCCGCGCTGCGCGCGGGCGATACCGCCGGGGCGCATTCGCAACTGCATCGGCTCAAGGCAAGCTGCGGCTTCGTCGGCGCCGCACGCCTGCGCCTGGCCGCCGAACAGCTGGACCAGGCCCTGCCCGGCGACGCGGCGCTGCCGGCCTTCGAGGAGGCCTGCAGGACAGTGCTGGCCTCGCGCTGAGCCGAGCCGCTGGTGCGCGCAGGACCCGATCTGCCCGGTGCCTTGCAGGACCGTGCCGGCCTCGCACTGGGGCCAGGCCCCTACAGCGTCCCGGCGCGACGGATCCGGATCGGCTCAGCGGGCGGGCGGCCGCAGCTGGGCGGCCATGTCCCAGGATTTCAGGCCGCGCGGGCCCAGGTGATGGGACAACACCGCGCGCAGCGCCAGGCGCAGGCTGCCCAGGTCCTCCGCCGTTGGCAGCGTGTCGGCGGCCAGCGACAACAAGGCGCGTCCGGTGGCCGCACCGCGGCGGTCGGCCGCCCCGCGGTCCAGCACCAGCCGGCGCGGGCCATGCTCGGGCTCCAGCACGTAGCGCGCCGCCGGATCGATCGGCTCGCCCTGGCCATCGCTGTCCAGATCGAAGCCCAGTCCCATGGCCTGCAGCAGATCGCGTTCGAAGCGGCGCAAGGTCCAGGACAGCGATTCGGCGCCCGCCAACCGCGCGCGCACCTGCGCGTAGGCCTGGAACAGCTCGGGCGCCGGATCCTGCCGCTGCGCCAGGCGCAGGACCAGCTCGTTGACGTAGAAGGCCGATAGCGCCGCATCGCCCGACAACCGCGGCGCGGTGTCCAGCGCCTCGGCCGATACCAGCCGCGCCAGTTCACCCCGCTGCATCGCTTCGAAGCGCACGGCCTGCAGCGGCTGCAGGGCCGCGCGCAGCACATGCCGCTTGGGCCCCTGCACCCCGCGCGCCACCACCCCGATCCGCCCGTGCCCGGCCGTCAGCAACTCCACCTGCAGGCTGGTCTCACGCCAGGGCCGCGTGTGCAGGACGAAGGCCAGGTCGGCGATGAGGGACATGATGCTAGGAACGAGTGGAGAGGAACGAGGAACGAGTGAGAACAGGCGCCGGTACGGAATCGGACCTCGTCACTCGTTCCTCGTTCCTCTTCACTCGTTTCTCCGCCCCTACTCGTAGCCGAACGCCTTCAACGCCGTCTCGTCATCCGACCAGCCCTCGCGCACGCGCACCCAGGTCTCCAGGAAGACCTTGCGGCCGAACAGGTGCTCCATCTGCTGGCGCGCCTTGCTGCCGATGTCCTTCAGGCGGGTGCCGCCCTTGCCGATGACGATGGCCTTCTGGGTCTCGCGCTCGACCCAGATCACCGCGCCGATGCGCAGCATCTGGCCGTCTTCGGTGAAGCGCTCGATCTCGGTGGTGGTCGCATACGGCAGCTCGGCACCGAGCTGGCGCATCAGCTGCTCGCGCACCAGCTCGGCGGCCAGGAAGCGCTCGCTGCGGTCGGTGATCTCGTCCTCGCCGAACATCGGCGGTTGCTCCGGCAGCTGGGCGAGGATGTCGCGCACCAGCGCCTCCAGTCCGTTGCGCTTCATCGCCGAGATCGGATGCACGGCGGCGAAGTCGCGCCCCTCGCTGACCTTGGCCAGGAACGGCAACAACTCGGCCTTGTTCTTGAGCCGGTCGACCTTGTTGATCACCAGCACCACCGGGATGCCGGCATCGCTGAGCACGTTGAACGCCAGGGTGTCCTCCTCGTCCCAGCGTCCGGCCTCTATCACCAGCAGGCCCGCGTCCACGCCTTCCAGCGCGCCGCGCGCAGCCCGGTTCATGACCCGGCTCATCGCCGAGGCGGAGAACTTGGACTGCTGCCGGTGCAGGCCTGGCGTATCGACCAGCACGATCTGGCCTTGGGGGAAGGTGGCGATGCCGAGCAGGCGGTGGCGGGTGGTCTGCGGCCGGCTGGAGACGATGCTGACCTTGGCGCCCACCAGCGCGTTGGTCAGGGTCGACTTGCCCACGTTGGGGCGGCCGATGACGGCGACACTGCCGCTGCGTTGAGGGGTGGAATCGGTCACGGCGTTACTCATTTCTTCGGGACGATGGCCTGCAGCACGCAGGCGGCGGCGGCCTGTTCGGCGATCCGGCGGGAACTGCCCTCGCCGTCGCAGGCCATCTCGGGGTCGGTCAGCGTACAGCGGACCTGGAAGTGGCGAGCGTGTTCCTCGCCGCTTTCCGAGACCAGCTCGTACACCGGCAACGGCTTCTGCCGGGCCTGCAGCCATTCCTGAAGCCGGGTCTTGGCGTCCTTTTCCGGCTTGCCGACCGGCAGCGCGGCCAGGGCCTGCTCGAACCAGGGCAGCACGCGGGCGCGGCAGGCCTCGAAGCCGGCATCCAGGTAGATGGCCGCCACCACCGCTTCCAGCGCATCGGCCAGGATCGAGTCGCGGCGGTGGCCGCCGGATTTCATCTCGCCCGGGCCCATGGTCAGGCGCGCGCCCAGCTCCAGCTCGCGGGCAATGGTGGCCAGGGCGGCCTCGCGCACCAGCTCGGCGCGGGCGCGGGTCAGGGCGCCTTCGTCGGCCTTGGGCCAACGCTGGAACAGCACCTCGGCGATCAACAGGTTGACCACGCCGTCGCCCAGGAACTCCAGGCGCTCGTTGTGCGGCGCCCCGGCGCTGCGATGCGTCAGCGCCTGGGACAGCAGGGCCGGTTCGGCGAACCGGTGGCCGATCCGGTCCACCCCCATCGCGTCGGCTATTGGCCCGTGGCGCGCAGCGTCAACGCCTTCTCGGCGTCGAACTTGCCCACCACGTCGAGGTTGGCGATCAGATCGCGTCGGACCTCGTACTTGACTGTCATCTTCCAGCCGCCGTCCATCCGCTCGACCTTGACGTTGGAAGGCTTGATGTTGTCCGCGCTGTCCACGTCCATGCGCTTGAAGAACAGATCCTGGATCTTGGACGGGTCCATGTCCGCCACGCCGGGCTCTTTGGACAAGCCGTTCAGCGCGGTTTTCACCGCGTAGAACTCGATGTACATCGGGACCAGCTTCATGCCCACATACGCAAAGAAGCCCACCACCGCCAGCACGAGCACGAAGCTCGTCAAGGTCAGGCCCTGCTGCTTGTCACGCTTGTTCATTCCCCGACTCCCCGATTGGTCAGATCAATTGATCGCCGTCCCGATCCGGGAGGCGTTGAAACCGTCCTTGCAGAACCAGCCCTCGCAGTTCAGCCAGATGAGAAATGCCTTGCCCCGCAGGTTCTCTTCCGGCAGGAAATGCTGCACCGGCCACAGGCGGCTGTCCTCGCTATTATCGCGATTGTCGCCCATGACGAAATAGTGGCCGGCAGGCACCGTCCACTCGCCCTCGCCCGATATCCTGTTCATGTCCTCGTAGACCAGGTGCTGGCGGCCCGGCAGGTCCTCCATCAGCAGGTCCACGCCATTGCTGCCGTAGGGGATGCCGCGTCCGTTGTAGGTGCCCATCGGCTGGTACTTCACTTCCTGGCCGTTGAGATACAGGGTGTTGCCGCGGAAGGCCACGGTATCGCCCGGCAGGCCGATGACGCGCTTGATCCAGTTGTTCTCAGGATCGTGCGGCGGCTTGAACACCACCACGTCGCCGCGCTTGGGCTCGCCCAGCGGCACGAACTTGGCATTGTTGATGGGCAGGCGCAGGCCGTAGGAGAACTTGTTGACCAGGATGAAGTCGCCGATCAGCAGGTTGGGCATCATCGAGGCCGAGGGAATCTTGTAGGGCTCGGCCACGAAGCTGCGCAACACCAGCACCAGCGCCAGCACCGGGAAGAACGCCTTGGAGTAGTCCACCAGCACCGGCTCTTCGGCCAGCAGTTCGCTGCGCTGGGCCCGGCGCCTGGCCAGGAACAGCTTGTCCGCCAGCCAGATCGCGCCGGTCAGCAGGGTGAGCACCACCAGGATTGTTTCGAACCAGACCATTGCCTTTCCTCAACTCGCAAGCCCCGCGGCCATCGCGACTTGCACAGAACAAGGGCGGGCCATCCGACCCGCCCCCTGGGGAACACCGGCGCGCCGGTGCGTGGATTACTTGCTGTCGACCTGCAGCACGGCGAGGAAGGCCTCCTGCGGAATCTCCACACGGCCCACCTGCTTCATGCGCTTCTTGCCTTCCTTCTGCTTCTCCAACAGCTTCTTCTTGCGCGAGATGTCGCCACCATAGCATTTGGCCAGCACGTTCTTGCGCATGGCCTTGACCGTGGAACGGGCGATGATCTGCGCGCCGACGGCGGCCTGGATGGCCACGTCGAACATCTGCCGCGGGATCAGGTCCTTCATCTTCTCGCACAGCTCGCGGCCGCGGCGGTCGGCCTGGCTGCGGTGCACGATCAGGCTCAACGCGTCGACCTTGTCGCCGTTGATCAGCGTATCCAGGCGCACGAACGGGCCGGCCTGGAAACGCAGGAAGGCATAGTCCAGCGAGGCATAGCCGCGGCTGACCGACTTGAGCTTGTCGAAGAAGTCCAGCACCACCTCGGCCATCGGCAGTTCGTAGCTGATCTGCACCTGGCTGGCCATGTACTGGATGCCGATCTGCACGCCGCGCTTTTCCTCGCACAGCTTGATGATGTTGCCGATGTAGGCCTCTGGGGTGAGGATGTTGGCGCGGATGATGGGCTCGCGCACCTCCTCGATCAGGTTGGCCTGCGGCAGCTTGGCCGGGTTGTCCAGGGTCACCACATTGCCGTCGGTGCGCAGCACCTCGTAGATCACCGTCGGCGCGGTGCCGATCAGGTCCAGGTCGTATTCGCGCTCCAGACGCTCCTGCACGATCTCCATGTGCAGCATGCCCAGAAAGCCGCAGCGAAAACCAAAGCCCATGGCCTCCGAGCTTTCCGGCTCGAAACGCAACGCCGCATCGTTCAGGCGCAGCTTCTCCAGCGCCTCGCGCAGGGCCGGGTAGTCCTCGGCATTGACCGGGAACAGGCCGGAGAACACGCGCGGCTGCATCTCCTGGAAGCCAGGCAGCGGCGCCGGCGCCGGGTCCGAGGCCAGGGTCAGGGTGTCGCCGACCGGGGCGCCGTGGACGTCCTTGATCGACGCATTGATCCAGCCCACCTCGCCGGCGCGCAGCGCCTTGGTCTTGGTGCGCTTGGGGGTGAAGATGCCGACATCGTCGACCTTGTGCTTGCGCCCGGTGGTCATGACCAGGATGTCGTCGCCATCCTTGATCTCGCCCTGCATCACCCGCACCAGCATGACCACGCCCAGGTAGTTGTCGAACCAGGAGTCGATGATCAGCGCCTGCAGCTTGTCGGTGTCGCGCGGAGACGGCGGCGGAATGCGCTGGACGATGGCCTCCAGCACCTCCTGCACGTTCAGGCCGGTCTTGGCCGACACCGCCACCGCGTCGGTGGCGTCGATGCCGATCACCGCCTCGATCTCGCCCTTGGCGCGCTCGATATCGGCCGTGGGCAAATCGATCTTGTTGAGCACCGGCACCACTTCCAGGCCCTGCTCCACCGCGGTATAGCAGTTGGCCACCGACTGGGCTTCCACGCCCTGGGCCGCATCGACCACCAGCAGCGCGCCTTCGCAGGCGGCCAGCGAGCGGCTGACTTCGTAGGAGAAGTCCACATGCCCGGGGGTGTCGATGAAGTTCAGGTAGTAGGTCTGGCCGTCGCGCGCGGTATACGGCAGCGACACGGACTGGGCCTTGATGGTGATGCCGCGTTCGCGCTCGATCGGGTTGTTGTCGAGCACCTGCGCTTCCATCTCGCGTTCGGTCAGGCCGCCGCATAGCTGGATGATGCGATCGGCCAGGGTCGACTTGCCGTGGTCGACATGCGCGATGATGGAGAAGTTGCGGATATTCCGCATGGAATCAGGAACTTGGGGCTGCATGGGCGGCGATGGGGCCGTCGGTAAGGTCAACGCGCCATTATCGCACGCCTGCCCCGCGCCGGCCGGTCTTGCGGCCGGCGCGGGGATCTGGAGGCCAAATTAGTCCTTGCCGCCCACCGTGACCGCCACGAACTGGTTGCCGCCTCCCTGCGGAGAGCGCGCCAGCAGCATCACCACATCGCCCTTTTTGTAGCCGGCCGTGGCCTTGCGGAACTCGGCCACGCTGCCGACCGGGGTGCGCCCGACCTGCAGCACGATGATGCCAGGCTGCAGCTGCGGCGAATCGGCCGCCACCTCGTCGCTGACGCCGGTGATGCGCACGCCCTCGCCGGCCTTCAGGCCCAGTCGCTGGCGCGTGGCCGCATCGATCTCGCCGACCTGCAGGCCGATCTGGTTGGTCGCAGCCGCCGGCGCGTCCTCGTCCGCGGCGCTGTCCTGCTCATCGCCCGTGGCTCCGGCCGCCTTGGGGTCCAGCTCGCTCAGCGTGACCTTGATATCGCGCGGCTTGCCATCGCGAATGATGCTCAGGGTGACCGTGGTGCCGGCCGGGGTCGGCCCCACCAGCGGCGGCAGTTCCTCGTAGCTGTGGATTTTCTGGCCATTGAAGGCGGTGATGAAGTCGCCCGGCTGGATCCCGGCCTTGGCCGAACCGCTGCCGGCTTCCACGTCGGCCACCAACGCGCCATCGGTGGATGGCAGCTTCAGGCCCTTGGCCTGGGTTTCATCGATGGGCTGCATGCGCACGCCCAGCATCGAGCGGCTCACCCGCCCGTTCTTCTTGATCTGGTCGGCCGCGCTGACCGCCAGGTCGATCGGGATGGCGAAGCTGATGCCCATGTAGCCGCCGGACATGGAGAAGATCTGCGAATTGATGCCGACCACTTCGCCGGCGGTGTTCAGCAGCGGGCCGCCGGAATTGCCCTGGTTGATGGCCACGTCGGTCTGGATGAAGCGCACGTACTGCTGCCCGGCCATCGGGTTGCTGCGCCCGGTGGCGCTGACGATGCCGGCGGTCACCGAGTGGTCCAGCCCCAGCGGCGAGCCGATGGCCACGGCCCACTGGCCCGGCTTGACCGTGCTGGAGTTGCCCAGGCGCAGCGACGGCAGGTTGCTGGCGTCGATCTTGAGCAAGGCCACGTCGTACATCTCGTCGCTGCCCACGACCTTGGCCTTGAACTCGCGGCGGTCGGACAGCTTCACCGTCACCGTGTCGGCGCCGTCGACCACGTGATGGTTGGTCAGCACATAGCCATCGGGCGAAATGATGAAGCCGCTGCCCAGCGAGGTGCCCTCGCGCGAACGCGGCGACGGGCCCTGCCCGTCCGGCATGCCCGGCATTTCAAAGCCCGGGCCGAAGAAGCGGCGGAACAGCTCCTCGGCCTGCGCGTTACCACCGCCCCGCCCGCGGCCGGGCTGCGGCTTGGAAGACACCTTGGCCTCGATGTTCACCACCCCAGGGCCGACCTGCTCCACCAGCTTGGTGAAATCCGGCAGGCCGGTGACGATCTGCGGCGCGGAACTCTGCGCAATGGAAGCCACCGCGGCTGGCGTGGCGCTGGCCGCGGCCTCGGAATGCTGTTGCGCGCAGGCAGCCAACGGAACGGTCAGGGCGGCCAGGGCCAGCAGGCGGTTTCGGACAGGATGGGTCATCGAATACATGCCTCGAAGCAGGAGAACGGAAGGGAATGTCCGCAGGCATCGCCTGCGGCGGCACGACACGCGAAGGAAATCAGCCGAGCCCGGGCGGCTGCCTCAAGGCGTGGCATCCGCAGCCGGCGCACTGGCCGACGTGGCCGGGGCCTGGCGCAACTGCGGCTCGAACGGATAGAAGCCAGCGCTGCCACCGCCATAGCTTGCGGCGTAGGGGCTGTTGGCATATTGCGGCAGCACCGAACGCGGCCAGGGGCGCGCGGCGGGCTCGCCCATGCCGCCCAGGAACGGGTCGCGCTTGGCGATGGCCTCCTCGGTGGACAGGCGATGCAGCGAAGGCAGCGCCACCGGCGCGTTGGCCGTGGCCAGCTGCGGCGCGTCCGCGCGTTGCTGCGCGGCGCGGGCGACCTGCTGGGTGCGCGTGGCGCTGCCACGACGCTCGCCGCGGGCCTGGCGCGGCGCCACGCTGGCCACGGCCAGACCGGCCGCGGCAGCGCTCGAGGCCGCCTGGGCCGACGGACCAGAAGGCGATGAGTCGTTCGCGGGCAGGTCGATCGGCTGGCTGTCCGACGCATCGGCCACCGTCGCCACCGCGGGTGCGGCCGGCGCCGGGTCCACCGCAGCCAGCGTTTCGGTCCCGGCCGGAGCGGCCCCCGGCGCATCGGGGACCTGGCGTGCCACCAGCAGGGCGATCAATGCGACCGACGCGGCCAGGGCGCCACCGCCCCAGCGCAGCAGCCCACGACCGCTGCGGCCAGCCTGGCGGCCCGCAGGCGCAACCGCCTCCTGCGCAACCGCCTCCTGCGCAACCGCCGCGGCCACGCGAGCGGCGAAATCGCCAGGCGCGGCGTGCGTGGCCCGGCCACGCAGCACGTCGCCGCAGAGCTGCCAACGTTCCAGGCAGCCCTTGAGCTCGTCATCGTGCTGCAGGCGTCGCAACAGGAAGCGCGCCTGGTCCGGCGCCAGTTCGCCATCGATCAGCTCGGAAAGCTGCTGGCCATAGTGTTGTACGAGTTTGTCTGTCATATGCGGGAACGCTCGCGAGTGGCGCTTGCGGTATCAAGCAGGGGACGGAGTTCGGCATCGATCGCCTCGCGGGCGCGGTAGATCCGCGAACGCACGGTGCCGATGGGGCAATCCATCTTCTGCGCGATTTCCTCATAGCTCAGTCCCTCCACCTCGCGCAGGGTGATGGCGGACCTCAGCTCCTCCGGCAGCCGCTCGACCGCACGCATCACCGTGTTCTCCAGCTCCTGGCGCATGAGTTCGCGCTCGGGCGTATCGGTGTCGCGCAGGCGCGTGCCGCCATCGAACTGCTCGGCTTCGCTGGCATCGATGTCGTCCGTGGGCGGACGGCGGTTGTGGGCAACCAGGTGATTCTTTGCGGTGTTCACGGCGATCCGGTGCAGCCATGTATAGAACTGGGCGTCGCCGCGGAAGCTTCCGATCGCGCGGTAGGCGCGAATGAAGGCCTCCTGGGCCACGTCCTGCGATTCGCTCCAGTCGTGCACGTAGCGCCCGACCAGGGTGACGACCCGATGCTGGTACTTGCGTACCAGGACATCGAAGGCCGAGCTGTCCCCGCCTTGCACGCGCTTGACCAGATCAAGATCCAGCTCCTGTGGTGTTTCGTCTCCGGCCATGCCGGGCTGCACTCCTGTCAGCTCGGCGATGAAGCCGTGCCTTGTGACCGCCTGCGCGGCAAAAAGTTCAAAGGGGGATGCCAGGAGTTCAGTCCTGCCATGGCCGACCCGGCTCGAACCGCCATTGGGGATGCGACCGGCAGCCCCATTCCCCATATGCGGATTTGACGCGGGCCAAACAAGCTCACGATCATAACGACCTTGTCCATACGTGAACGGATGGTTGCTTCGATGACGGCGAGCTTCGACGGGCTGCGATTCAGACATTGGAAAACGGCCCAGCGTGAGGACGGCGTGGTCGTGCTGTCGCTGGACCGGGCCGAGGCCTCGGTCAATGCGTTCTCGCAGGATGTGCTGATCGAACTGGGCGAACTGATCGAACGCCTGGCCATCGATCCCCCCAAGGGCGTGGTGATCGCCTCGGCCAAGCCCAGCGGCTTCATCGCCGGCGCCGACCTGAAGGAGTTCCAGGAGTTCGACCGCCGCGGCACGGTGAACGATGCCATCCGCCGCGGCCAGGCCACCTTCCAGAAGCTCGCCGAACTGCCCTGCCCCACGGTGGCGGCCATCCATGGCTTCTGCATGGGCGGCGGCACCGAGATCTCCCTGGCCTGCCGCTACCGGGTCGCCTCGAACGATGCCTCCACCCGGATCGGCCTGCCGGAAACCAAGCTGGGCATTTTCCCGGGATGGGGCGGCAGTGCCCGCCTGCCGCGCCTGATCGGCGCGCCGGCGGCCATGGACCTGATGCTGACCGGCCGCGCGGTGTCCGCCTCGGCCGCGCGCGCGATGGGCTTGGTGGACAAGGTCGTGGACAAGGCGGTGCTGGTGGATACCGCCGCCGCACTGGCGCTGCGCGGCAGCAAGCGCCCGCTCAAGCAACGCCTGACCGGCTGGGCCACTAACACCTGGCCGGCGCGCAAGCTGCTGGCGCCGCAGATGGCCAAGCAGGTCGCGCGCAAGGCGCGCAAGGACCAGTACCCGGCGCCCTACGCCCTTATCAACACCTGGGAGCGCAGCGGCGGCAAGGGCATCAAAGGCCGCCTGGACGCCGAACGCCGCGGCGTGGTCAAGCTGGCCGGCACGCCGACCGCGCGCAACCTGATCCGCATCTTCTTCCTGACCGAACGCCTGAAGGCCCTGGGCGGCAAGGACGCGGGCGGCACCTCAGCGCCTGCCATCCAGCACGTGCACGTCATCGGTGCAGGGGTGATGGGCGGCGACATCGCCGCCTGGTCGGCCTACAAGGGCTTCACCGTGACCCTGCAGGACCGCGAGCAGCGCTACATCGATCCGGCGATGACTCGCGCCCAGGCCTTGTTCGACAAGCGCGTGAAGGACCCGGCCAAGCGCCCGGCCGTGGTCGCGCGCCTGAAGGCCGATCTGTCCGGCGAAGGCGTGACCAGCGCCGACCTGGTGATCGAGGCCATCATCGAGAATCCCGAAGCCAAGCGCGCCCTGTACGAAAGCATCGAGCCACGCCTGAAACCCGACGCATTGCTGACCACCAACACCTCCTCGATTCCGCTGGTGGAGCTGCGCGAACACCTGCAGCGCCCGGCGCAGTTCGCCGGCCTGCACTACTTCAACCCGGTGGCGCAGATGCCGCTGGTCGAAATCGTCCAGCACGATGGCCTGGATCCGGCCAACGTGCAGCGCCTGGCGGCCTTCTGCAAGGCGCTGGACAAGTTCCCGGTGCCGGTCGCCGGCACGCCTGGTTTCCTGGTCAACCGCGTGCTGTTCCCGTACATGCTGGAGGCGGCCACGGCCTACGCCGAGGGCATCCCCGGGCCGGTACTGGACAAGGCGGCGGTGAAGTTCGGCATGCCGATGGGACCGATCGAGCTGATCGACACGGTGGGCCTGGACGTGGCCGCCGGTGTGGGCAAGGAGCTGGCGCCGTTCCTCGGCTTGCAGATCCCGCAGGCACTGCAGGCGGTGGAACCGGACAAGCGCGGCAAGAAGGACGGCCAGGGCCTGTACAAGTGGGAACAGACCGAGCGCGGCAGCAAGGCGGTCAAGTCGGAAGTTCCCAAAGACTACCAGGCACCGGCCGACCTGGAAGACCGCCTGATCCTGCCGCTATTGAACGAGGCGGTGGCCTGCCTGCACGAAGGCACGGTGGCCGATGCCGACCTGCTGGATGCCGGAGTGATCTTCGGTACCGGCTTCGCACCCTTCCGTGGCGGCCCGATCCAGCACATCCGCGCCACCGGCGCCGACGTGCTTGTGGAAAAGCTCAAGGTGCTGCAGGCGCGCTACGGCGATCGCTTCGCCCCGCGTCCGGGTTGGGACAACCCGGTGTTGCGCGAACCGGTGGCCTGACCACCGACACTGGCGCTGCGCCCGATCCTGTCGGATCGGGCATCATGTCGCCCACCCGAGACTGACAGATCCTGCAATGTTCAATCTTTCCGCGCCCTCCGCGGGCACCTACTTCCTCGCCTTCCTGCTCGGCGGCCTCGGGGTCGCCGCGCGCCTGCACTACATCCCTGCGCTGGTGCCCTACGCGTTCTGGCTGGTCTGCGCCGGCCTGGTGGTGCTGCTGCTGGGCAATCTGCTCAAGAGTCTTTAGACAGCAGCGTGGCGGTGATGAAACGCCGGGCAATGCCCGGCTTTTCTTTTCGCGGTTCACGAGGATCGCGGCGCGGTGCGCGCCCATCATGACCTCGGGAGGACCGCGGTCGGCCGGCGGCCGGTAGCCGCTCTTCCCTCGATCAGCGCAACCTGCCCCGTCGTGAGGCGCTCAGCTCTTGCTTCGCCTCCGCGACTACCGGCGGCCGAACCGCTGCCGCGCGCTTCAGGATCATCGGCTTTGGGTTGAAGACCTCCGGATCCTCCAGTTACCGGGCCTGGCCCTGAGTCGGGGATGGCGGAAAGCGGGCCATGGATGGCCCGCGGCGGCGAGTCAGCCATGGATGGCTGACCGAGGCGAGCAGCCATGCCCGGCTCAGGGCCAGGCTGCTTGGCGAAGTCGGCTCTTCGCGACTAAGTACAGTGCGTCGTGAAAGCTTATCGCTCTCTCAAGGTCTTCGCGTCATGACTCCGGAGGGGCAGCAGTCCGGCGGCCGGTGGCCGCCCTTCCCTCGATCAGGGCATCCTGCCCTGACTCGGGCGCTCGGCTCCTGCCTCGCTTGCCGCGGCCACCGGCCGCCGGACTGCTGCCGCGTGCGTCAGGATCATTGACTCCGGATTGAAGAACTCTAGATCCTCCAGTGGCCGGGCCTAGCCCGGAGTCGGCTAAGGCTGAAGGCGGCAGGGCAGCGTCGATGCACAGTGCCCCGCCCACAGCATGCCTGTGGGAACTTCACCACCCACGCCCTGCAAGGGAGCTGCTGTTCGATAGCCCAAACCGTGCAGGCTTGGAGCCTACGTGTAGGGCGACGACTTACATCGTGTGCGTCGGCTTGTCGGCGCTCAGCGTGCCGGCCAGCAGGGTCTCGATGCGGTTCTTGATCGCCTCGCCATCGGCGTTATCGGCGAACTGCACGCCGATGCCCGCGGTCCTGGCGCCCTGCGCGCCGGCGGGCGTTACCCAGATCACCTTGCCGGCGATGGCCAGGCGCTCGCTGGATTCGGGCAGGGTCAGCAGCAGGAACACCTCGTCGCCCAGGAAATAGCGCTTGGGCGTGGGCACGAAAATGCCGCCTTGCTTCACGAACGGGATATACGCGTTGTAGAGCGAGGCCTTGTCCTTCACGGCCAGGGAAAGCATGCCTTTGCCGCCTACCGGAACATTCATCGACGATCTCCATGTGCGGACGGGCCGCTGTTGCTCTCACGCCAGGCCGACAACAACTCGACCATGGCCAAGTCCGCGCGAACCGTGGTTCGCAGCAGGTCGCGGGTCCGGTTGGCCGCGTCGAACCATCGGGCAAGCTTGTTCAATCGCGCCGGATCGGTCAAGCCAGCCGATGCGGCCTGCGCCAGGGCCAGGTCGGCGGCATGGCGCAGCCGCAGGTCCGCGTGCTCGTCGCCGCTCCAGCGTTGCGCGGTTTCCACCGCGCCCGCCTCGCCACGACGGACGCGTTCCAGGTCGCGCGCCACTTCCTGCCGCAGCGCCAGGCCATCGTTGCGCAGCCACTCGTCGGCAAGCCCGGGATGACCGCGTGCGGCCTCCAGCGCCTGGGCCGCCGCTTTTGCATCGTGGCCCTGCGCCTGCAGCCACTGCAGGGCTTCCTCCTCCGCCGGCAGGCGGAACTCCAGCTTCTGGCAACGGCTGCGGATGGTGGCCGGCAGACGCATCACGTCGCTGGCGATCAACCAGAGGTAACGGCCGGGCGCGGGTTCTTCCAGGGTCTTGAGCAAGGCGTTGTAGGCCGAGCGGTTCACCGCGTCGGCCGGGTCGACGATGGCCACCACCGCGCGCCCGTACTGCGGGGTCAGCGAGAGCTTCTGCGACAGGTCGCGGATCTGGTCGATCACGATCTCGGTGCGCAGCTTGCTGCCATCGCGCGTGGGGATGAACGACACCCGGTGCATGTCCGGATGCGTGCCGGCGTGGAGCAGTTGCAGGTTGCGATCGCCCGGCGCTGGCGTGCCGCCGCACAGCACGTAACGCGCCATCGCTTCCACCACCTCGCGCTTGCCCAGTCCGGACGGGCCGCAGACCATCAGGCCGTGGCCCATGCGACCGGCATCCAGCGCCGAGATCGCATGCGCGTAGGCCCGCTGCTGCCAGGGCGAAAAGGCGCTGCTCATGCCTCGGCCGCCTCCATCCACGCACGCACCGCACCCCCGACATCGGCGGCCACCGCCTGCGGCGTCTGCGCCGCGTCGATCACCCGGAAGCGCTCCGGCTCGGCGGTGGCGCGGCGGCGGAAGCCCTCGCGCACACGCTCGAAGAAATCGTCGCGCTCGCTTTCGATGCGGTCCGGCCACAGGTCGCGTCCGGCGGTGCGTGCGCGGCCTTCGCGCACGTCCAGGTCCAGCAGCAGCGTCAGCCCGGGACGCAGCCCGACCACGTTCTGCTCCAGCGTCTCCAGCAGGCTCAGGTCCAGGCCGCGCCCGGCGCCCTGGTAGGCATAGCTGGAGTCGGTGAAGCGGTCGCTGATCACCCAGGCGCCGCGCTGCAGCGCTGGCTGGATCACGTTGCGCACGTGCTGGGCGCGGGCGGCGAACATCATCAGCAGTTCGGCCTCGGGCACGAGGATTTCCTCATGCTTCCCCAGCAGCAGGGCCCGCAGCTGTTCGGCCAGCGGCGTGCCGCCGGGCTCGCGCGTGAGCACGATTTCGCCGCCGCTGCGCTGCAGTTGTTCGCGGATGGCGGCGATGGCGCTGGTCTTGCCCGCGCCCTCCCCGCCTTCCAGGCTGATGAAGCGACGATGCTGGAGGATGGCCCGGCTCATCGCGGCGCGGCCTCCGGCACCGGCGCTTCTTCCGGCAGCGGCGGGCGCCGCAGGTTGCGCAGGTAGCGCGCCACGGCTGCGTTGTGCTCGGACAGCGAGGCGGAGAACACGTGGCGCCCGCTGCCATCGCCCAGGGCCACGAAGAACAGCGCCTCGCCCGGCGCCGGGTTCACCGCGGCCTTCAGCGCATCCACGCCGGGCATGGCGATCGGCGTGGGCGTCAGGCCGGCGCGGGTGTAGGTGTTGTACGGCGTATCGGTGGTCAGGTCGCGGCGACGGATATTGCCGTCGTAGGCGCTGCCTAGGCCGTAGATCACCGTGGGATCGGTCTGCAGGGGCATGCCGATCTTCAAGCGGCGCGCGAACACACCGGCGATCTGCGGGCGCTCCTGGGCGATGCCGGTCTCTTTCTCGATGATGGACGCCAGGATCAACGCCTGCTCCGGCGTTGCGATCGGCAGCTCCGGCGCGCGCTGCGCCCAGACTTCGGCCAGCGCCTTCTGCATGGCCGCGTGCGCCTGTCCCAGCACTTCCAAGTCGGTATCGCCACGGGTGTAGACGTAGGTCTGCGGCAGGAAGCGCCCCTCCGGGTGCTGCCCAGGCGCCCCCAGCGCCTGCATCAGCGCGGCGTCGTCCAGGGCATCGCTGCGGTGGACGAGCGGCGTGGCCTTGGCCAGCGCGGCACGCAGCTGGCGGATGTTCCAGCCCTCCACGATGGTGAAGCGGTATTGCAACACCTTGCCATCGCGCATGCGCTGCAGCACTGCGCGCGGACTGGTCCCGGGCGTCAATGGGTATTCGCCCACCTTGAGCCGCGCGGCCACATCCATCTGCCGCGCCAGCAGCTGCCACTCCAGATCGTAGCCAACGTCGATGCCCGCCTCGCGCAGGCGCCGCAGCACCCGGCCGAAGGAGTCCCCGCGCTGTACCTGCAGCGTCTGGCCTTCGGCCAGGTTGGGAATGGCGGTGTTCTGGAAGCGCTCGAAGCGCACGTACACCATCGCCCCGGCCGCCGCGACGGCCAGGACCAGGACCAACAGGAAGATCGCCACTGCGCGGCAACCGCGCCTCAAGGCTGAAACCACGTTGCCTCCGGCAGCGCCGGGCTCGAAACAGGCCGGTCAGGATACCGTGAACGGCCGAACGCCCCGTAAGCGATTGATTCGACAGCGCTGCCGCGGCTGCCGCTCATAGCGCGCGCAGCAGGCCCCGGGCCTTGGCGCGGGTTTCTTCCAGCTCGCGGGCCGGGTCGGAGTCGGCCACGATGCCTGCGCCGGTGCGGAAGCACAGCCGCTGGCCCTCGGGCGTGCGCTGGAGCTCGGCGGTGCGGATCAGGATGTTGAGGTCCAGGTCGCCATCGCGGTTGAGCCAGCCGAAGGCGCCGGTGTAGGCGCCGCGGGGCGTGCGCTCGAGCTCGGCGATGATCTCCATGCAGCGCACCTTGGGGCAACCAGTGATGGTGCCGCCGGGAAACGTCGCGCGGATCACCTCGCCCGGCGTCACGCCCTGCCGTATCACCCCGCGGACATTGCTGACGATGTGGTGCACGTGGGCATAGCTTTCCACGCTCATCAGCTCATCGACCTCCACGCTGCCCGGCGTGCACAGGCGCCCCAGATCGTTGCGTTCCAGATCGATCAGCATCACGTGCTCGGCGCGCTCCTTGGGGTGGCCGACCAGCTCGCGGATGCGGTCGGCATCGTCATCGCCTTCGAAACGCGCGCGGGTGCCGGCGATGGGCCGTGTTTCCACCACATCGCCGCGCACCGACACCAGCCGCTCGGGCGAGGAGCTCACCACCGCCCACTCCGGCTGCACGAACAGGCCGGCGAACGGCGCGGGGTTGGCCGAGCGCAAGCGCGCGTACAGCTGCGCCGCCGAGGCCGGCGCCGCCAACTGCGCGTGCCAGGCACGCGAGAGGTTGACCTGGAAGATGTCGCCGGCCAGCAGGTAATCGAGGATGCGCTCGACGCCGGCAATGAAGTGCGCCGGCGGGTCCTCCTGCAATTCCGGCACGCCAGGCCAGGCAGGCCAGTCCGGCGCGGTGCCAGCCACCTGTGCCACGTCCGCCAGGACCTGCGCGATGAGCGCCTGATTGCCGGCCTCGCCCACCACCCAGGCCTGGCCGCTGCTGCGGTCATGCAGGAGCGCGACCGGGCAACGCAAGGCCATGGCCACCGGCAGGCCGTCCTCGCGCTGGGGCAGCT